>CEQX01032420.1_pt1 | contig 20930 bp, 21 predicted proteins | sample 356261 | NCBI WGS metagenome assembly CEQX01 (sample SAMEA2621076, study PRJEB7988) | marine metagenome | isolation source: saline water (ENVO:00002010), including | reverse complement strand
TTTTGCCAACAAGCAGTCATTGAAAAAATTGATATTGAATCAAAACAAAATGGAATAGCGGTTAATTTTTACTCAGACAATAAAATAAAGTCATCGCAAATCACGGGATGGCACAACCGCTCAACATCATGGTCATATATCACTATTTATAATTCCAAGGGAAGTGAAAAAGATTTAAATGAATCAGCTATTAATGGCGATGTGTCCAGTATTGAGATTATTCAATTAAATGAATCTTTGCAGGTTGGAATCCGATCAAAAAAATCTATAGAACAATTTGAATTCTACAATGACCCTAAAGATTCAACAATGGTTGCTTTATTACGCTATCCAATTGAAGAAATACTGGCCTATGCTAGTAAAAATGGTGTGACTTTGACCCAAGAGAACCAAGCAGACAAGCAGCCGATCTCCATCAAAAGAGCATTGTACATTCTAACTACTTTGTTTTTAATAGGTATAATGACTAACTAAAGAATGAGTGATCTTCTACCCTACTACGCATTTTTTTATGTGGCTGGAATTTTAGTCATGAGTATTTTTTATAGGTTTTTCCGAAATAAAAAATCAAAGCAAAAAGATTATAATAAATAAATGAAACAGCAAATTATTCTCTTTTCTGCGCTTTCTTATATAGCAGCTCAAGACATTTATCAATCAGCTAACGAGGTAATTAATGGCTTTAATGATCGCCCAATTAAAAACGAACATATCACTGAACATTTGCTAGATATTGCACGAAATGGACATCAACTTGATTCCGATCATAAATCCAGACTTGAAGAGCTTGGTTTTAATTTTGATCAATCGCTAGTCACTAGAGGTGGTGCGCAAAGAGCAGAAAGTATTGGGCTGGATAAATTCTTTGACATAAAATATTTCAGAATCCACTATACGACATCAGGAAGAAATGCTGTAAGCTCAATCGATCTCAATTCAAACAATATACCAGACTACATTGATTCTTTAGCTGAAGTTTTTGAAAATGTATCTGAAGCGCTTCATGAGAAACTAGGGTTCAACAAACCGCCAGGAGATGGATTTTATACTTCAAATTATGATAATGGTGGCAGTGACAAATACGATATATACATTAGACAGTTGGCCTCAAACTTTTATGGCTATGTTCAATTTGAACAATACGCTCAGGGAACTGGGGATAATGAAAATACGCTAGATTTAGAAGAAAAAAATGCGATTACAAGCTATATGGCAATGCGTAATAGCTATCAAAATTTTAACCAACTTAGCGAAATCCAGAATATACAAACTACTATAGCTCATGAATTTTTTCATGCAGTTCAACTCGGATATGATGGATGGGAAAAGCAATGGCTCCTTGAATCAACTGCAGTTTGGATGGAAGAAGAATTATTTGATGAAATAAATGATGTTTATCAATATATGCCAGACTGGTTTCGATATCCTCATAGGTCTTTGGATGAGGAAGGCACACATGCCTACGGATCATATATATTTTTTGAGTATATAGAACAAAATATGGGTGGAAATGAGTTACTGAGAAAAGTATTTGAGTATTCCGCTAAAAGCGATAGCCGTAAAAAAGATGGTTCTCATCTCGCAATTGATCAAGCTTTAAAGTTAAACGGATATACGTTCAAACAAGCCCTTAATTCAATGTCAATCGCTAACAAGATAATGTCCTCATCCTCCTTGGCAGGAATTTATCGCTATGAAGAAGCTGATAAATACCCAATTAAAGGTCCCAATATTTATAAAACACTAAATTTCAAATCGGGAACCTTAGATTTCATTGAATCCACCGGTTTGAATAGGTATGGATCGCAGTATATTTCGATCACATCTCGTGATCCGGTTCTAGTTGAAATAACAAAAATTAACGGCTCAAGATCTGATCTTAAACTCAATGCAATACTTGAGAAAAGAGATAATTCTTATCTAGTTATCTCGAACGATAAAATAAATATTGACCCAATTAACCTTAAATCAATTAGTCTATCAGTAATTTCAGAAGATACTTTAGATTCTGACCTGAGCTATAGACTTACCTTGAAAGATGGTACTAGAGGTACGGGAGCTGATCTCCCATTGGCTTTCACGATTTCTCATCCTTATCCAAACCCATTTAAAAATGAAGTAACATTTTCAGTTACAATGCTACAAGAAGACTATATACGAATTGATATTTTTAATTTAACAGGAAGAAAAGTGAAAGCCATACATCATGGACAATTGTCAATCGGGAAATATGATTTTAAATGGGATTCAAAAAATAAAGATGGATTTAAAAGTTCTTCAGGATCCTATTTCATAAAAGTCAGCAACGATTTGAGTCAAGAATGGAAAATGATTACGCTGATAAAGTAGTTCAGCTAAAATATCCCTTATAAATTAGATAAGGAATAAGGATGTATAGTATTGAATCGCGAATGAGGTAATAGAAAACTATAAAGAGGATTACATACCAACCCTTTTTTTTAAATAGGAGCTTAAGACCTCCTTCACGTTTAATTTCCAACCATTCATTAATGAATTTCGGATTAAATCTTGACACTATTTTTTCGGCTTAATTTTTCCAAACTTTAAGTTTTCGTATTTTTCCCACATGGTCTCTCCTGAGGCCTGCTGAAAACGAAAAGCAAATGACATCGCCTCATCAAAGCTATTTCCAGCAAATTCTTCATGACTGTAATATTCATCGATCCAACTGATAAACTCTTTCATTCCAATCTGGTTTACTTGATCGAAGATGCCGTAAACCATTTCAGCCTTGTTGTCAAAATACCAAGACGTAATTTCTCCGTAACCCATATCTTTTATCATTTGCTGATGAGTATCATAAACCTGTGTTAAGTAAGAAAACAGGAAGATTTCTTTTGAATTTGAGTCCAATGTTTTCCAGTATACAGCAATAGCATTAGGCTGAACATCTTTTTTCTCTTGTTGCGATATACCTATGGTGAATGAGAATACAATTAATAATAAATACTTCATATTAACCCTCTTTTTTCTCTGCTTCAAATTCTGAGATCATTTCTTTAAGTTCATCAATAGCTTTACTTTCTTTGACTCTTCCTCTTCTTTTACCTTTGTAATATAAATGACCTGCTCCTTTGCCAAAAGCGATTCCAAGGTCGGTGTGCGTTGCTTCACCGGGACCGTTAACTGCGCAACCCATTAAAGCTAAGGTCATTGGCGTTTTTACATCCTTTAGTTCCTTCTCAACTTCACCAGCAATTTTAAATAAATCTACCTCTAACCTTCCGCAAGTTGGGCAAGAGACTATAGTAACCCCTTTACTAGCTAAGCCCAAACTTTTCAAAATCTCGAAACCAACATGCACCTCTTCTACTGGATCATCAGTTAAGCTTACCCTGATAGTGTCACCAATTCCATTTGCCAACAAACTACCCATTCCTACGGAGGATTTCACCGTGCCAGATTTTGTTGGGCCCGCTTCAGTCACTCCCAAGTGTAGCGGATAATCGTATTTCTTAGAAAATAATGAATACGCACCGATCATTAAATTCACATCCGAAGCTTTTAGCGAAACTATTATATCTTCAAAATCATGTTCTCTACATATGTCAATATGCCGTTTAGCGCTCTCTACCATTGCTTCAGCTGTAGGAAAGTCGTATTTTTCAATCAAATCTTTTTCAAGGCTTCCAGCATTCACTCCAATCCTGATAGGAAGATTTGCGCCCTTAACTTTTTCTAAAACCTCTTTAACGCGTGATTTTCCGCCAATATTTCCAGGATTTATTCTTATTTTATCTGCTCCAGCGTCTACAGCTTCTAAAGCCATTCTGTAATCAAAATGGATATCTGCTACCAAAGGAACATTCATGCGTTTTTTTATTTCATAAAGAGCCTTGGCTGCTTTTTTGTTGGGTACAGTAATGCGAATGATGTGACATCCAGCTTCTTCAAGTCTTTCAACCTCTTTTAGTGTCCCTGTAATATCATCGGTTTTAGTTGTGGTCATGGACTGGACAGTAACTGCATGATCACCTCCTATAATAAGGTCACCAATTCTCACTTCACGTGTTTTTCTTCTTTTTATCATATTTATACCTAGTACAAATTACAACAAACTAACCTTTAAATGGTTCATTCAAATATTGTTTCGCAAAATCTATTGCGGCTGTTTGATTGTTCAACTTAATACACTTTTTATAAAATCGCTTAGCTTCAAAGCGATCGTTTTGCAAATCGTAAATTTTTCCTTTAAGCAAAAAGGCGCTTGAAAGAAAAATATCTAAATCGCTATCATAATCATTAATACACTTTTTTAAATATTTCATTGAAGATTCTTTGTCATCCAATAAAAAATAATAGTTTGCCCACAAAAAACTTAAATAAGGGCCATACCTTTTTTGATGATATGTTCGCTGAAGCGTTATCTGCTTATCCAGAAATTTAAGTTTTTTTTCTGCTTCTTTGATTTTGCCGTTCTGCATTAAACCCATGGAATAGTACAAACCGTATCCAAAATTACTAGGGTATTTTTCAGATATAACTTGACTCGAAAACAGTCCCTTTTTTTTATCAAGATCAAAAAACTGGTAAGTTATAGCTAGAATGCTCATGGCCTCGACCCATGCCCAGGTACTTTGATTTGCTGCAACTTCCATTTTTTTTATTCCTTCTTGTCTAGAGGGTTTTATCCCCATTCCCCGAGCTGCTATTTGTATCAAAGGATTTTTTAAGCCGGTATACCACTCGATAATGCCTATCGGTAAATTAACATCCTTTATTTCATTTGAGTCTTCGCTAGACTTTTTAATTGCTTTTAACCCCTGGTAAGCTGCGTAGAATGTTAAAAGATATTTTTTTTGCCCAAGATAAATCCTAGCTTTTAAGGATTGAGAAGTTCCAAGATAGAGTAAATATTCTGAATCATTTGGATGATCAAGGACAAGATCAGTGTAGATCGTCTCAATCTCATTTATTCTATTTTCAAACCTACTATAAACGCTATCCGCTAAAAACATTGATTGGTCGTAATGATACCATGCTGCAGCCCAAACAACGTGAACGACCGGATGATTGCGATATTCTATCCTCGCTTTTGAAAGCAACTCTATGCTTTTTTCAAAATCATAGTTGAAAAAAGCATCAACGCCCTCCATTACCATCTCATCGCCTGGATGTTGAGACATGGTCAATGTAAAGAGGCATTGAATTGCGAGGATATATTTTAAAGTTGCACTAAAGATGCGCATAAGTTATTCTGATACGAAAGATTAAGTTTTTTAATCTAAACTGGATCTTATCCAGATATTTTTCCCGATAAAAGTAGCCAACCTCGAGCGTCGTTATTTGTTGGATCTAGCTCCATTGATTTTGACCATGCGGCTTTAGCGAGGGCAGATTCTTTCATCTTCCAGTAGGTTATTCCAAGTCCAAGATAAGTTTTTGAATTATTTGGCCTTAGCTCAATTGCCTCTTGGTAAGCTGCGAGGGATTCTTTAAAAAGGCCTTTTTCTCTGTAAAATGAACCTAGGGTTTGCATTGAGCCTGGAAGCCAAGCAGAGGAATTTCGATTAATATTTAGCGCTTTTCGAAATGCGCTTTGACCTAGACTAGACTGGCCTGAACGATTATATTCAACAGCCAAAATGTAATAAGCTTGGGGAAGTAAAAGGTTAACTTTTTGATTATCAGGATCATAATAGAGTAGATCTTCCCATGAAGAAGCAGCTCGACCCCATTCGTTTGATTTAAAATACCCAAGACCTTGTTTAAAACGAACATCTTCATCAGCAGGATCTAAGCGAATGGCATCGCTGTAAGTAAGTGCAGCATATAAATGCTTTCCTTGTGATGAATATAGATCGCCCAGAGCGATGTAAGGTTCGTGATTGGCGGGGTTAGCTTTGATAGATTCTTGATAGCTTGATTTTGCTTTTTCAATATCCCCCATTCCCTCAAAAGCCTTTCCTTTAAGTAAAATAAACGCATCTTGATTTGGAAAATTATCTTGGCCACTTTGAGCTAATCTTGCAGCATACTCAAAATTAAACTCATTTAAGCTTTTTCTTATTCTTGAAATTTGCTGTGCAGGGCCAGTAGGATCTTTTTCAGCAGACTTTGCTAATACCTCATCTGAAAAAGAACGGTCTTGAACTTTATTAAAAAAGGTAGCCATCGCTTCAATAGTAGCTCTATGGTTTGGCTGTATATCAAGTGCCTCATCAAATGCATGTCGCGCTTTTGTCATTTGATCAAATCTAGCGTAGTACGCGCCTAAATGAAAATGCGCATCAGCATTCATAGGGTTTTGCGCAGCTAAACGTAGATAAATTTCTTTAGAATCATCAAAACGCCCAGAAGCCTCATAGTTCCTAGCGAGATCAACTTGTTTTCTAAAATCGTTGGGTTCATTTCGTGCAGCGTTTTCAAGCTCAGCAGTTGTTGGTGTCTTTTGAAGCTTAGCAAATTCGATCTTCTTTTTTTCTTTGTTTTCAAGAAGATCAGTGGCTTTAGCAAGATTTCTAGTGCTTAATTCAAATGCTTCCGCAATGTTATAAATTTCGTTAGCATATTTAACAGGACTAATTGTTGGGATGCTGCTCACTTTTGGCATCTTCGCTCTTGTTTTGCCTTTAGCAACTTGACGATTTCCAGTTTTTTTAACAAGCGAGGTTAATTGTGTCACGCGTTTTTTATTGGATGTGCTTGGATTTAACCTAAAAGCACGCTGGTAATCTTTCAATGCACCCGCGTAATCCTTCTTTTTAGCCTTTGCACTACCCCGTTTTGCATACTTTGATGCTTGGGCAGCCTGCTTTTTAGACACTTTACTATTTGACTGTTTGCTGCCACCCTGCTTCTTGGCTAGGCTGGTTAATTGTTGAACTTTTTTCTTATAGTTTGCATTCGGATTTAATTGATATGCTTTTTTATAATCAGAAAGTGCTCCTCTAAAATCTTTTTTCTTCGCTTTTGCGCTACCTCGCTTAGCATATTTTGATGCTTGAGCAGGATTTTTTTTATTTGACTGCGCTATTAACATTGACTGAGAAGTAAATATTGGTATTACTCCTGAGAATGCCAAAGCCAAACATAGGCGAGTTGTTAATATGTGTAACCAACGGATCATAACTGTCTAATTTATAAAAATTTTAATTTAATTGTCTTCAGGTTTTTTACAGCATAGTTCAAGCTTATCGTAGGCTTTTTTATCTGCAAATTTGCCATTAACATTATAGCCTATTGAAACAATTTTTTGTTCGATGGATAGTAAATCAACAACATTTGCATTGTAAACTACCCTGCCGGATTTATTCTTTAGGTCAACTTGAATCTTCTTTACGCCCTTAAGGCTTAAAAGGGATTCTTCAACATTCACTGAACACATTAAACACTGAAGGGAATCTAGGACCAAATCAGCAGTTCTTTTATCCGTACTACAACTTGCTACAAAAAATAATGACATACTAAAAATTATATTCTTCATTTTTACCTTTTTAATATCGTTGAGGTTTATGTGGGCCTATTGACCATACCGCACTAAAAGTAATATAATTTTGACTTTTTATGTCAGGATCATTCATTAACTTAAAGCGGAATGCTAAGCTATCATCAAATGGCGCAAAAGCGCCATAAAAACCATAAGTGTTTGATTTAATATCTTTTAAGCTATAAGACTGATAGTCAAATAAAAATCCAAAATGATAATACCTATTAAACTGTCTTCCAACTATAGCGTATGCTGAAACAAGCTCCTCATCCGGATGATAAGCAATATCATGATTTTTTGCAGAAATTCTACTAGCGTAATATTCAGATTGAAACAAAAAATATTGATATTTTCCTGAATAGGATTTGATTTTCATATCAATGCTTTTTGATTCTTTGTTTCGACCGTTTAAATAGTTTATCCCCAAAGAGATTTTCGCTTTATCGGTAATACTAAAACTTTGATCAAACCTAGAGGCGTATGAAAAGCCACTGACTGTATCGACGGATGTTATTGGCTGATTGTGATTATGCATATTGGAAGATATATTTTCACCAAATGAATTCTGAAGAATGCTCAAATTAAAATAATTATTCCATATTAAAGGAACTTGAGTTTGCACAGAGATGCCCAAAGATGCCCATCCATGATTTCCGAACAAACTAGCAATAGACTTCGGAGTGTTCATGAAATTGTAAGTATGCTCATGCTGCCTATTAATTATACCAAAATTTGGCCGAAAATATCCGATTTTATAGCTTGAGATGAATTTTAATGGGGTATTAAAATTAGCATAAAACTCTTTTGCAACAGCACCTTCACCTCTGTGGCTCGCTATATATGCCATCACCATTGAATTTGGAGTGATTTTACCCATCATCACTATTTCCAACCCATGAGATTGAAAAGCTGTATCTTGAGAAGACACACTCAAATCAGCTAAAGCGCTAATAGAAATACTATTATCTCCAGATACTTGTCCAAAAACGAGTGGATTTATCAAGAGTAGTAAGCTTGTATATTTTTTTAACAACTGGGTTTTGTACTACTACTAAGGATATTTAATACTGCAACCTAGTGCCTTAGTTTCAGCAAGCTTAACTTTTTTATTCTTGCCAACAGCTTTAATTGCATCCATTAAGTAGTTTTTCTTAACCTTTCTTTTCTTCGCTGCATTATCATCAATTGCACCCTTATAGACTAGTTTTCCCTCCCCATTAAATAAGTAAATATGTGGAGTAGTTCGCGCGCCAAAAGCTGTTGCAAGCTTTGCTTCTTTATCCAGGGTGTACAAGAAGTTATGACCATATTTATCTGTAAAATTTTTCATATCATCCATATTTTCACCCCTATCGCGTTTTCCGGCATTCGGATTAATAGCAATAAACCCTATTTTGTTTTTTTTACTAGCTTCGGCTAATCCATTATATCTGTCCTGCCATCTCACAACCCATGGACACGTATTGCATGTAAAGTTTACAAGCAATCCATTTTCCATCATTACATCATTCAAGCTTACTTTTTCACCATTTATACCCTCCATTTTTACAGAAGCCAATGGTATACTTGACCCTAATGGCAAATCTTTGGATAGTAAAAATGAAAATAAGGTAACTGTCAATACTGTTATTTTCGTTAATCGCATACTTTACTCCTTATTTGATCTTAATATTCTTCAAAACTTTTTTTATTTTCTTAATGCTGCTCAGCACCTTACCCTGAGAAGGTCACCCCATTTTGTTGTATAGCAGGGAGAAAGTTTTTCTTGCTTTAGCTGCCATACCTTAGCTATGCCCTGAGAGCCAATGTGGACCGTATTTCTTCCTATCGACTGATTGATGAGATCAACTGCGCTATTTAAACTATCCCTCTTGATTCTGTTTTGATCCGTTTCGAACATATTTAACTGTATTTGATTTTGAGGGATAATATCCCCAACAATAACTCCTGATTTTTTGTATACAAGTCCTTTTTTATAAATGGAATCCAGTAGGATTTCTGCAGCACCAACTATATCCATCGTATCATTAGTTGGAACATTAAAATTTATAGTTTTATATCCACAATAGTAATCATCTAATTTATTAAATGGGTTTGTTTTTATAATAACGCTTATGTAGCGCGCGCATCCTTTTTGCTCCCTTAGTTTTTCAGCACACCTTGCCGCATGGCTAGATATAGACTCTTTAAGCGATTGAATCTCTGTCACCTTAACACCAAATGACCTTGAGGTACATATATTCTTTTTTGGTGAAGGGTTTGTGTCAATTGAAACGCATGGATCGCCTTTTAGCTCACGCTGTATTTTTAAACCCATGATTGTCATTTTTTTAAGAACCCAATTCTCATCTAATGAGATAAAATCAAAAGCATTTTTTACTCCGTAGCTATTTAACATTTTGGCATATCGCGATCCTATCCCCCAAACTTTTGAAACGGGCATTGATTTTAATATATCGCCAATCTGATTTTTGTCATGCAGAACGCAAACGTCTTTTTCCGTATGATGTTTGACATAATAATTTGCTACTTTAGCTAAGGTTTTGGTTTTTGCCACACCTATTGAAATAGGTATTCCAGTATGTCTAGCCACAGTATCACGCATCTCGAATCCAAGCTTAAAACAATCTTGAATTCCAGAAAAATCCATAAAGGCTTCATCGATGCTATAGATTTCTATATCAGGCGACATGCTGCTTAAGAGCGACATAACTCTTTTTGACATGTCTCCATATAGTGCAAAATTTGTCGAAAATACATTTACATTATTTTGTTCAATAAGCTCTCTGGCTTTAAATACCGGTTCACCCATCCGAATTCCAATTGCCTTAGCTTCATTGCTTCTAGCAATGACGCATCCATCGTTATTGGATAAGACAATAACGGGTTTATTCTTTAGCGCAGGGTTAAAAACGCGTTCGCATGAAGCGTAAAAATTGTTGCAATCAGCAAGTGCGATCATCGATTATTATGGATTGTGTGTGTTACAACACCCCATACTTCAAATTCTATAGAGTCTGTAATGTTAATATCGGGATAATCGTCAGATAAACCTTCAGCTTTCAGGCAAATACTTTTGCTGTTGACCAAATACCTCTTCACGGTAAACTCTCCATTTACAATAGCTACTACGATATCCTTATTTTTTGGTTCCAAGGATTTGTCAACAACCAATAGATCGCTATCACTTATACCGGCTTTCTCCATTGAATGACCCTTAGCTATAATAAAAAAAGTTGCAGCTGGATGCTTAACTAAATATTTATGTAGGTTTAAATCAACATCGAGATAATCATCTGCGGGTGAAGGGAATCCTGCCGATACTCCGCTTTCATATATATGGAGTTTTTTAAGGCTTTCATCTTCGATAGAATAAAATATTATTTGTTCTTTCTTAAATTCGGGATTCATTCCTTTAGTCCTCTTAATATCGCCTTGGATATTTGTATGTCCTGAATGGCTACTCCAGTCAAATCGGCAATAGTTATTTGCTCTTCATTGGCTCTGCCCTTAACCGATCCTTTTATAATATCACCTAATTCTAAAACATCGTTAGATGAAAATCCTTCTTTTGATGCTTGATATATTTCACCGCGCTCTTTGCTCTGTGACTCACTATCCGTGACAACAGTATCGGCTTTGAAAAGAACACTAGAGCTTAATTCGCGCTTAGCAGTAGTGTCCGAACCTATCGCAGTTACATGTGTCCCAGAGTTTATTTCATTGATTAAAGCTTTTTCACTGGGAGTGCATGTTACTATCAACTGACACCGACTAATTATATGGTCAATATTTTCCGTTGTTTCAATTTGGTAGTCATAGTGATTCACTGATTCCTTGTACACCGATAAAGAATCAGAGCTTCTTCCCCAAACTAAAACATTATTGCAATTTATCACTTCTTTGAGATATTTCAATTGTAGTTTAGCTTGCACGCCTGTCCCTACAATACCAATACAATCTACATCTTCAGGTGAAAGATATTTTGCGGCAATCGCACCAGCGACCGCCGTTCTAACATCCGTCAAGTAACATTCGTCTTGCAGTAAGGCTAAAGGCTCTCCAGTTTTTTGATTAAAAACCAACATCATTCCATTTCCCACTGGAAGACCTTCTGATTTATTATCATAGAAACCTGAGGCGATCTTTACTACATAAACGTCGTCATTTTTTACATATCCATATTTAATATGCACATCTCCTGGTGGAGACTGAAAACTTAGTTCTCCTACTGGTGGAACTACTACCGATCCACTTGAATATGCAGCAAACCCTGATTCAATTTCTGAAAACAGATCTATGCTAGGCAGAACGGATTTTATGCTATCTAAGCTTACAATGCGCATTAAAGTATAGATTTTAAAACAGAGCTGCTAATATTGCCGCCGCACATCACCAAAACAACTGTTTGCCCCTTAAGCTTTTCTTTTTGATTAATAAAACCTGCAATTGTTGCACCGGCCGCCCCTTCTATAAGTTGATGATTCTTTTCTAAACCAACATGTATGCCTTTTGCAATCTCATCTTCGGATACAACCTTAAAGTCATCAATAATATCCTTACACATTTCAAATGTTATCGAACCAAACTCAACACCTCCAGCTGTTCCATCTGAAAGCGTTGGTTCTGATGGCAAATCTAACTGCTTTCCAGCATTCAACGATTCATACATAACACAAGAATTTTTCGGAGATACACCGTAAACCTTAATGGATGGAAAAATTGATTTCATGTAACCACCTACTCCTGAGATAAGACCGCCTCCACCAACAGATATGAATATCGCATCAACATCTTCCAGGTCTTGCGAAACTTCCATGCCCAATGTACCCTGACCGCAAACAATATCATGGTCGTTGTAAGGAGAGATATAAGTAGCGCCGGTAGACATTGATATTTCCTGAGCCCTCTTTTCCGCATGAATACAATCGTCACCATAATGCTCTACCTCCCCACCTAGACTTAAGATATTTTCTACTTTATTCTTATGTGCATTTTCAGGAACAATAATTTTACCCTTGATACCAAGCTCTGACATAGCAAGAGAACAGGCAGCGCCATGATTTCCGGTAGATGCAGTTACAACCCCGTTTGATCTTTCGCTATCAGACAAAGAGGTCATCTTGCTAATTGCCCCTCTAAATTTGAAAGAACCCGTTTTTTGAATGTTATCAAGCTTCAAATATACATTTGCTCCTGCGAGCTGGCTTAGATAAGGTGAGTGCTCTAATGGAGTATGCCTTACGTAAGGCTTCGATCTTTCGGCCGCAGCTTCTATATCGACTTTATAATTGATCATAATGCTCTAAATATAGGCGTTATTCGCTCTAAAGCTTTTTCAAGATCTGATCGCTTTGCACCATACCCGAATCGAATGTATTTATCCATTCCATACCAATCTCCCGCTACAAGCATTACGCTAGCTTCGGTTCGAACTCTGCTAATCAAATCTGAAGAGTTAATAGACCAATCGTAATTGACAAAAGCCATTGCTCCCGCTTCAGGCGGTATAAAGCCCAAATGATTGTCAAATTCTTTTACCCAGTCTTGAAAAAGACTCAAATTGATGGCAAGCTGTTCTCTAATATAGCTAAGTGTATTCATTCTGTTTTTCGGATGAAGCACATGCGATGCTATCAGATCGCTGAGACGCCCAACAGAAATACTGGTATAGTCGTGATTGGCCCAGCACTGCTTAATGTATTCCGGATTTGAAAGAGACCAGCCTAAGCGCAACCCTGGGAGTGCGTAGGCCTTAGAAAGTCCACAATTCACGATTGTTTTTTTATAACCAGCTTCCCAAAATGAAGTACATTCCTCATGATTTAACTCCGCACCACGATATACCTCATCAGCAATGATCCACGCATCAACACTTTCTGCGATGACTGCAATCTCATCTACCATCTCTTTTGGCAAAACGGATCCAGTTGGATTGTTCGGATTGCAAATACAAATCAACTTTGTTTTTTCAGAAATAATGGACCTTAATTCATCCAAGTCTGGCTTCCACTGCAACGATTCATGCAGCTTAAAGGTTTTTACATTAGCGCCAAGTCCGCGAGCAAATCCATAAATTTGGAGGTAATTAGGTACCATGTAGACTACTTCATCCCCAGGTTCGATCAAGGTCATTATAGAAACCATATTGGCCTCTGCTGAACCATTAAACGCTTGGACGTTTTCTATTGATGCGCCAGGATATATTGAAGCTATGGACTTACGCAAGTCAGGAGATCCTTCTGTAAAGCCATAGGTTAGTTCTGTATTATTGATGCGGTCAACAAACTCAGGTTCGAATAACTCACTTATCGTTCGTGGGTGAACACCGCTTTCTGATAAATTATAATCTACTTTATTTTCCCAGGTAGATTGTTCACGTTCTAATTGAAACTCTTCAAATTTCATGAAGCAATTGCCTTTCTTACAGCGCTATCAAAGAAGGCCTTGTCTTCAATATTTTCCCAATAGCTTGATACGTTACCATCTCTATCATAAATGATTGTAAAGGGCATTGCTCCAGACCATTGCTCATTGATAGTGTTTATAAAGTTAAAGTCATTACCCTCTTCCTTGAGAAAAGATAAACCGTTTATGTCATGTTTTTCCAAAAATCGAATCACATCTTTTCTATTCTCCAACCAATCTGTGCTGACAAAATAGACTTTTAAATCTTCAGCGTATTGATCCGATAGTTCAAGTATCCATGGAATTTCTTCTATACATGGCGCACAAGTAGTTGCCCAAAAATTTACCAGTACAGACCTATCTCCTTTGTGCGTTGCAACCTGCTTTAAGATGCTTGACGCGTTAACTGTTTTTAATTTTAAGTCTGATTCTGAACAGCTAAAAATAACTGCGAAAAGGATGAATGCTGTATTTTTTATATATGCGAAATAGTTAAAGTTCATCTATATACCTATGTTAAATCTAGTTTACCAATGAAAAGATAAAAAACAGTTATTGTGCAATAAATCGGCTTAAATCCGGATCTACGCTCCGCATTCTAGACAGTTCGTAATTGTAAATTTTTTCTCCAAGCTCAGATAGAAAAGGAAGCGTTAACTGGTCATATTCATATGTATCGTCGTTTAAGGTTTGATTGTCATTGCTATAAACTGATGCTGTTAAAAAAAATTCTATATTATTTTTAACATCGATTATATACGCGTTGTCTATTAAAAAACCGTAAGCCATTCCGACTTTATTATAAATGCGCACATGACTTGGGATGTTCTCATTGGAGTCACCGAACATAAAAAATTTACAATAGCCATCCGGATACTTATCATAGTCTGGATAAAATGGGAAAGCACTTTCTCTTGGCAACTTGGACATCCATTCATACAAAAAATCATAGTCTTTGACTGTTAGCTTTAACTTTTTATCGCTATTCATATCATCCGGAAAGATTATTTGCTGTAAGAATAAATGCTGCTCTTCAATGTTAAAAAAGTTCTTATGCGAAAAATCCATCGGCCCTTTTATTAATTTACCATTTTGAACGTAAGATTTACCTACCAAGTTTTCAGTCGAGTTCGTACTAAGAGACAGTTCTGAAAATCGCATTGGCTGCTCGTGTATTTTTTTACCATCTTTAAAAAAACTGAAGGAATTTGAATATTTATTTTGCTCAAGAGTAAGGGGGATTGATAAACGGTGTCGCATTCTGGTTTCACTGTATCCTAAATCCCACATTCGCTGATTAAAATAGTCCCGACCTAAGAACTCGTACAAACGATTAAATGCATCGTTATCAGAAACTACAAAGATCTTCTTTATAAACTGAGCTATCGTAGCATCTTTATTTATAGAACTAGAATCGCTTAATACAGATGACATCCATTTTTTGTCTGAAGCTATAGTTAATTTTGTGTTTTTATCGATCCCCATTGTTTTGTATTGCCTCAACTTCTCAAGGGCTAACACAGCCGCAGGAAATTTTACAGTGCTCGCAGGGTAAAAATATTTTCTATTATTTAAATTGAATGCATGCTGAGTGAAAATAGGTTTTTGATCGGTGTCCCTATCTATTTGTGTGTAAATAATTTGAAGATAGTGATCATTTGGATTATTGATCATTGATTGAAACCTGTCATTCATTGAAAGCAATATATTCGTAAGAATATTGGAGTCTTTTTTCTCTGAACAAGAAAAAAAATAAATCGAAAGCATAATGATGAAATATTTTACCATTACCATATTTGAATAATGATTAGTCGTACGGCTATTAGAGTCAATACAGCTTTAAATAAATTTTGAAATAAAGCCTCAGGAATCTTACCTAACATTAGCTTGCCAATTTTGGTTCCGAAATAAACTGCAACTACTAGTGGAAAGAGCACATTCCAATCTTCCGCATAACTAACATTAAAAAATATAAAGAAAATAGGGATCTTGCCTAGATGCCCTGCCGCCTGACAAGCGGCTTTGGTTGCAATTATACCTTCTTTTTTCAATTTATCATTTATAAATAATGGTGCAATTAAAGGCCCCATTGCTCCAATGAATACCGTCGCAATACCTGCAACTACCCCCATCCACTTATATGTCTCTTTTGATACAGCTTTCTTTTTCTTTCTTAAATACAGAAACCAAATGATGTAAACACCAATAGCTGGCTTGAGAAAATCTATTTTCAGATCAGCGGCAGTAGACGCATTGAAATATGTCGTAGCACCGTAGATCATAGCAGCCGATAAAATTAATCCTGGAATCATACCAACTAAAAAGCGACTGATAATAGATTTATCAATGTGCTCTCTATAAACAGTTGTTCGTGTGATATTGCTAACCAATTGAATAATGCCATGATAAGCGACAACCAAATATCCGGTTGGCATTATGATCGCCATTACACCAAGTAGGGTGATACCTCCCCCCATTCCAATAATAGCAGATAGCATAGATGTTAGAAAAGCAGCAATTATAAGTACAATTGATTCCATAGATTATAATTATTTTAAGTAATTTACAGAATAATGTGTACGTATAAATATTTAATAAATTACAAGATTACATGATTTTGAAACGACCGGAGCTTTATCATGGACATTCGAAGAACGGTCCTTTTTTTGAAGGATGGTATCATAAAATGTGTTCTAAAAATGGAGAAACCTTCGTTGCAATACCTGGTATTTACAAAAGTGGAGTTGATGGCAACCAGACTGCATTTCTGATGTTTTATCAAGGGAAAAGTGGTGCCGTAGACTACATTCCCTATAGTACCAATGACTTTCAATGCGACTCAAAGTCCTATAAGCTAAAAATTGGCAATAATTTTTTTTCCCTAGAGCATGTTGTAATTGATTTTGAAAACGAGCATGTAAAAGTTAAGGGCGAAATAACAGCAAATGGGCTCAACCCTTGGCCGGTATCCCTTTTTGAGAGAGGTTGTATGGGGTGGTATGGATATATTCCAACTATGGAATGTTTTCATGGTATACTCAGCATGAACCACAATTTAGATGGATATATCGATATTAATGGAGAGCATATCGTACTTAATCAAGGGAATGGCTACATTGAGAAAGATTGGGGTAAAAACTTTCCCAAGGATTGGGTATGGGCACAGTCAAATAATTTTAATGAACCGGGCCTAAGCATTTCAGCATCACTTGCAACCATACCTTGGAAAAATTATGAATTTTCTGGATTTATTGTTGGGATTCTATATCAAGATAAGCTTTACAAATTCACGACATATAATTTTTCAAAGATTTTGAAAATAAAATTTGAGAACGAAGCTTTGTTTTGGGTAATAAAAAAAGGGGTTTTTGAATTAGAAATTGAGATTAAATCTGGGGAAAAAAGCGGCTTACTTTATGCGCCCGATAAAGTAGGTATGATACCCAAAGTCAAAGAGTATTTAGATGGCGAAATTTCATTTCGATTGAAAAAGAACAACAAAACAATGCTCGAAAAAAATTCTAAGCAGACCGCTGTTGAAATCACAGGAAAAACAGACAGATTAATAAATAATGCGATATAAGTCTAGGTTTGTACGCGAGTAAATACTGGCTCCATCTCGCTTGAAAGGTCTTCGTTGAACTCGTAACCACCGAAATTGAACTGTTTCAACTTATTTGGTTCGTTTATTCTATTTTGAATAATATATCTGGCCATCATTCCTCTTGCCTTCTTAGCAAAAAAAGAAACAATACGAGCCTTTCCATTTTTTATCTCTTTAAAAGCGGGCGTAATAACCTTTCCGCTTAACAACTCTTTATTGATTGATTTAAAATATTCAACCGAAGCACAATTGATAATGTATCTCGATTCGTGATTCGCCAAATCTTTTACTAGGTCGTCTACGAGCTGGTCTCCCCAAAATTCATACAGATCTTTACCGAACTTATTTTCAATTTTTGTTCCCATTTCCAAGCGGTAGGGCATGATTAAATCTAGTGGCCTCAACACACCATAGAGACCAGATAGAATTCTGGTGTGATTTTGCGAAAAAGCTAAATCTTCTTTTGATAGGCTGTCCGCCTCTAAACCTGTATAGGTATCACCTTTAAAGGTAAAAAGAGCTTGTCTAGCGTTATCAATGCTAAAGGATGGTTTCCACCCTTGATATCTTTCCCAATTTAAAATAGATAATTTTTCACTGATACCCATCAAGCTCTGAAGTTGAGCTGGTTCGTAGTTTTTTAATTGATTAACAAGTTCAGAAGACTTATTAAGAAAAGCTGGTTGCGAATGATCAGCTTTGTGGGCAAAGCATTCTTCTGAAAGTTTTTTTGCTGGTGAAATTACTGTAATCATATTTAACCTATTTTAGTATTGATATTTAGTCTTTTAAAAAATTAATACGTCATATAAAGAATGTATGAATTCATTATTATTTGCGACATAGATGGAAAAAATAATTTGTAATTATTTTTTACTCTTAGATGAGTAATAAATGCTGCTGACATCAAAATAATGAGACCTCCAGAAGCTAATACGACATATTGCCCGTCTTTTGCCACCAACATAAACGCAAAAGTTAATTTTAAAATACCGACAATGTCTCGTAATTGATCAGGATATTTATACTGCTTGAATTCCTCCACAATATTAAAATATCTGGGAACCCATACATAAAAAATTGATACCGCTACAAATATCTTTAAACACTCTAAAAAGAAATTATCCATAATGACTCCTTAAATTATACTCATCATTAGTCAAAATATAACACAGATTATACAAAAAATTAATTCCTGTTGAAAATTGAGTCATCTATCCCTTTGTTTACTTTATACTTACTATATAGTACAGTTATTTTTCCTTTTACCATATCATCTTGAATATCTGCACTTTGTTGATTTCCAATAAATGAGCCAATATCTTTTTTGAGCCATCTTGAAATTCTTGCATCTTTGACAAAATACTCTACTGTAGATCGAATTGGTAAAAAGTAATCATCGCTAACAAAGTCGTATTCGTTATTAATTTGCATAATTTTAATGGTGTCGATTTTTGTTACAACTCCCGTAATAACCCATTGTGATGTATCGATGGTTACATCTACTGTTGGCTTAAATGTAACCTTAGCATAATCATTGGGCATTTTAATCGCCAGGCTATCGACAATCAAATTTCCACGAAGCATGATGCTGTTTTCAGCTAAATCAATTGGATCTTTATTTATGAATACATCTGTCAAGTTGTCAAAATTCTCGCTCGGTGAAGTAAACATACCTGTTCGCGGTAAAAGGCCAAAGCCTTTACTTTTAATTTCTATTTTGTCAGGTTGTTTAAAAAAAACTGTATATCTTTTTTTTGGCATTCGAAATGCTGGAATCTTCATAGAAATTGTCATTCTAACCTCATAGTCATTTACTAGCCTGTATTTTGCTTCGGTTTTTTCTATGATTATTTTTGCATAATCATCCCCGGTTACATTTGCAATTGCATGTGAAATAAAAAGCAGGGCAATAATAAGTTTCAAGTCAATATCTCCTTTGCGTTAAAATGATTGAAGGATATAAAAATAAATAAAAACGACCATATCAAACAGGTTGCGGATGCATTTAAAATAATATTCCAAGGTATTGGGTCGTGGAAAGCTGATAGAAATAAATCAATGTACCCTGTGAACAAAAAAGGATTTATGATCTCAAAAATCTCTAACGGAATAAAAGAAATCGCCGAACCAATAAATACTGTGCTAATAGTTATAATTATAGGAGTTACGCTATTTTTAAAAAATGTCGATAACATGAAGCACAGCGATGCAATCGAAAGCATTACTCCCGTGGAAATAGCAAATGCTAAAAAGAATCTCCACATTATATCACCATCAGATAAGAATAATAATCCTTGATGAAAAACTGCGAGATCACCGGCGCCGAGGAAAAGACAGCTAATTCCGAGAGTATAAAAAATAAAGAAAAACATCATTAATACAGTATAAATAAACACAACTATCAATTTAGACAGAAGAACTTTTGATCTAGAAATTGGTCTCGACAAATACATTCTAAATGTACCTTTTGCATATTCTCCTGAAACAATTTCCGCAGCAACAATCGTAGCTAAAAACGGCATTTGGCCTACAAGAATAGCTATAATGAGATAGCTGGACAAATAACCATTTGTAAGCGAACCAAAAACAATAAATGAATCTTTTAATTGGCCATAAATTTGCATTTCAAGGTATCCCGATCCATTTCCAATCGCTAAAACTATCATGGGTACTAAAAAAAATAATAAGGCAAAGCTAATGTAAGTTCTCTTTTTCTTTAGCGTTTTAATAGCTTCATTGATTAGGATCGAGCTAAGCATAATAGTACTCTATTAAATCAGATTCGGTGTGAACAGACTTGATTGAATTAATTTTGCTGAAAGTTTTATTTTCAATAAGAGGTATACTTCTTGAGGACTGAGACACTATAATCGAATTACTTTGAGCTGTTAGGATAGCTATACCTCGAATTTTTTTTATTTTTGATAGGACATGTTCAGTGTCTGAAGTTTCGATTCTAAAGAATCGTTTATTTTTTTTACTGTTACGAATACTCTTACTAATGATTAGACTTCCTTTATTCATAATGGCGACGTCTGTGCAAAGCCTGTCTACTTCATTCAAAGAATGAGTTGATATACAAATTGTTTTACCTTCGTGGCTCAATCTATATATGATATCTGCAATTTGATTCACTCCCACTGGATCTAACCCATTGTTCGGCTCATCAAGAACTAAAATCTTAGGATCGTGTAAAAGCGCTTGAGCAATTCCAAGTCTTTGCTTCATACCATAGGAAAAATTAGAAACCAGCTCATCTCTTCGTTCGCTTAAATCAACCAAGCTCAAAACCTCATCAATTCTTGAGAATGGAGATTTTGTTAATCTGCAAAGAATCTGCAAATTTGTTGCTGCAGTTAAATATTCGTAAAAGGAAGGATCTTCAACGATGAAACCAAAATTATTTACGTATTTTTTGTTTTTTCGTATCGGTTGATTTTTGTAATGAATTTCTCCTTGCCAGCT
>CEQX01019061.1_pt1 | contig 20933 bp, 20 predicted proteins | sample 356261 | NCBI WGS metagenome assembly CEQX01 (sample SAMEA2621076, study PRJEB7988) | marine metagenome | isolation source: saline water (ENVO:00002010), including | reverse complement strand
AACGCTGCTTCTATTTTCAATCTTTCAAAGAACTTTATATCTAATGTTCAAAGTGAACGATATAACTAATTTTTTTCTTAAATCCTTAAGAACATCCTCATATGTATTCTTCACAGAAACTTTCCAGTCTATTACTTCAAATGAGGCGACAAAGATATGTAATATTTTTAAACCCACAATGAAAATAATTTATTCACTTCCATTTTTTAAATTTAAAATATTTAGAACTTCTTTCCCAAAAAGGGAGAGCAAAGATACGTTAAGTAATTCTTAACAAACAAATAAAATTGAGTGAAAAACTATTTTTTTTTGCAAACCACACATTATTAACAACTTATAACACGAAAGATTTTCCTTGAATTTAAGCTATGGGGTTGATAATGAAAATGGAATTATTTTTCCATTTATTATTTCTCCATAATTAAATACGAAATCAATAATTTTATCTGCCATCTTTTCAGCAGAGACCTGTGCTTCATATTCTGGAAAAGCGGAATGAAGCATTTCTGTGTTCACTGCACCTAATGCCAAACAGTTGGATGTGATTCCAAAATCCTTAAATTCCTCTGCCCAACACTCTGATAAATTTGCTAAGGCTGCTTTTGTTGAACTATACACTGACAAACCAGGATATTTAACGCTTCCTGAAAAACCTCCCATAGAACCAATATTAACAATATGACCCATACCCTCTTTGATATTAGGAAGTAATAACTGCGTTATCCTTAGAGGAGCGTAGTAATTAATACGATACATTTTATAGATTTCTTCTTGAGGGGTTTTATCTATATTTCCATGAAACAAATAGCCTGCATTATTAATAATTGCATTAAGTTTATAATCTTGAACAGCAACCTGTAAAGTTTCCTCCCAATGTTCACTTAAAAAATCAACTTGAACTTTAACAACCTTTTCTGAACCAAACATAATTTGTTGATTACTTGATAATGCAAAAACCTTAGTTACAGATGGATCATTAGTTAGCTTTTCCAACATACACTTACCTATACCTCTTGAACAACCTGTAATTAAAACGTTCATTATTTTGACTGTAATGACTTTATAATTTTTTTTGTAGAATCAGATAAAACTAATTGACCTGATTGCTCTGCTCGTCTCTCCATTTCCTTTTCAATTGATTCAAAACCATCCCAAAACATAGACTTAATTTTAAAAATGGCTTCAGATGAATAATTCAAATATTCATTAATCAATTGCCTTAATCGCATATTCAAGTCGTCCATATGAGAATAAGTCTCAGAATAAATACCTTTATCTAGAGCCCATACTGCTGTTTTCCATTGTTTTGGATTCAAACACATATTTGTAAAATGAGCCAAACCTAATTTTCGTTGAACTACTGGAGCAATCACAAAAGGCCCAATTCCAATTGATAACTCACTTAATTTAATACTAGCCGACTCATGCGCTATTACATAATCTGAGGCGCAAACCAATCCAACACCTCCTCCCACAACTTTACCCTGAACGCTTGTAACAACTAATTTAGGTGCCTGCTTAATGGCTAAAATTACTTTTGCAAAACCTAAAAAGAACTGCTTTCCTTGCAATTCATTTTCAATTGACAACAATTCATCAAAAGAAGCTCCAGCACAAAAGGCTTTTGAACCACCACTTTTTAATAATATACATTTTACATTATCGTCATCACCTAGTTGTTTAATCTCTAATGATAACTGTTCTAACAATGAATAAGGCAAAGAATTACTTTTGGGGTGGTGAAACTCCACCTCTCCTAATCCGTTTGAAATTTTGCTTTTTACGTAGGCTTTCATAACAATCCTTAACTTCAATGAAGATAATAAAATTCAATTGAGTTTTAAATGAGAAAATTATTTTTACAACCTTAATCTAAGCATCACTTTAATTCAACAAAGAAACTTTTATCTTAGCAATCAATATAAGGTAGTATGAAAGATAAAATTAAAGTATTAGCTGACAAGTATTATGAAGAGGTTGTGAAGCACAGAAAACACCTTCATTCTAACCCTGAACTATCTTTTAAAGAATACAACACCAGTAAATACATTAAAGATTTCCTAAAAAAAAATAATATCGAATATACCGGTGGCTATGTAAAAACCGGTATCGTGGCTCACATTGCAGGAAAAAATCCTAGCAAAAAAACAATTGCTTTAAGAGCAGATATTGATGCTCTTCCTATTTTAGAGAAAAATGAAGTTGAATATAAATCTCAAAATGAAGGTGTAATGCATGCCTGCGGTCATGATGTTCATACAAGTTCAATGCTTGGAGTTTGTAAAATTCTAAATGACTTAAAAAACTCGTTCGAAGGTACATTCAAAATTGTTTTTCAACCTGGAGAAGAACTTCTTCCTGGCGGAGCTTCATTGATGTTAAAAGAAGGAGCTTTAAAAAATCCAAATGCTGAATTAATTATTGGTCAACACGTTTATCCGCAACTTGAGGCAGGACAAGTTGGGTTTAAAAAAGGAATGTATATGGCATCGGCAGATGAAATTTACGTTACCGTAAAAGGAAAAGGTGGACACGGTGCACTTCCTAATGCATGCATTGATTCTATTTTACTTGCCTCTCATATCGTTGTTGCTTTACAGCAAATCGTATCCAGAAATGCTAACCCTACAATCCCTTCAGTTTTAACTTTTGGACATATAGAAGGTATTGGAGCAACCAATATTATTCCAGAAGAAGTCAAAATAAAAGGAACTTTCAGGACTTTTGATGAAGTATGGAGAAAAGAAGCCAAAATTAAAATGAAGAAAATGGCTGAAGCAATTGCTGAAGGAATGGGAGGAAGCTGTAATTTTGATATTCATGATGGATACCCTTTTTTAACAAATGATGATAATGCAACCCAAGTTGCCTGGGAGGCTGCTAATGAATTCCTGGGGAAAGAAATGGTTTTCCCTTTAAATTTAAGGATGACTTCAGAAGATTTTGCATTTTATTCTCAAGAAATCCCTTCTTGTTTTTATAGATTAGGAATTGCAAATACAGAAAAAGGGATTAACTCAGGTTTGCATACCAATACTTTTGATATTGATCATGAGTCTTTAAGAACCGCTATAGGATTAATGAGTTTTATCGCTATTAAAATGATAAATGAGTAATTACTTTTTGATAAACTTAGTAGAATAAAAATTGTCACTAGTTTGAACAGTAATAACATAATTACCAATTGACAAATCAGAAACATCTACCGAATTATCTATTTGCTTTTTAGAAAAGACAATCTGCCCATTAAGGTTTATTATTTGAACAAAAATTTCTTCATTAGACCTTTTTTTAAAATCAAAATTGATTATTTTATTCGATGGATTTGGAAAGAGTTTTAGATCACCATCCATATTTATTAATTCATTTGATTTAGTAGAGTAATGCTCACTAGTGAATAAACCTCTTCCATGAGTTGCGGCATAAATTTGTCCTTTATTATGTGATCCATTAAAAGTTTGTTGCCTAATCATTGTAATGGGGCACTTCGGCGGACCTCCAGATTCTTGGTACCATGTTAACCCCTCGTCAGAACTAGAAAATAAGCCAAATTCTGTTCCAATCAAATAAACTCCTGTGGACTCCTCAATTAATGCTGAATAAATTGGAATTTGAGGTAAATTCCCAGAAACCGAAAAGAAACTGGAAACGTTATCAGTTGATGCCGCATTTTTTGAAACATATATATTGGTAGATTGATCATAAAAACCAACAGTTACTAAAACATGTTCTTTATTATTGGGATCTACTGCAATATCAGTTATCATGGAATTTGAAAAAGATTCTGACTTTTTGATATCTGCAATTTTAGTAACTATTGCGCTATCAATTGTCTCATCATTAATAACTTTAGAAACATTTGATATTCTATAAACTTCACCACGATCAGTTCCATAATAAATAACATCTCCATCTTTAGAAACGCTAATACAGGTTGGTCCATAACCAGGAATGTAAGGACTGTAAAAACAACCTGATCCAGATAATTCAATCCATTCTGGATTTGTTAAAAAGTCAATTACATTTCTAGATATATATATCGCTTTATGTGTTCCATAAACAAACATTGACTGCTTAGGCACTTTTATTTTTAATGTATCACCCAGATCTATGGACTCTTCTAATTTGTGTTTGAAATATAAATCTGTAATATTTGAATTAACAGAGATAGTATCCCCTTGCAATAAATTGTCATTTGAAATATAAACGACTGTATCAGGAACCAAAGAGTCATGTCTTGATTCCCATAGGGAAATGGGTGTTACAAATTCGCTCCAATATCCATCATATTCAAAACCTTCCGCATCCTTATGATAGAAAAATTCAGAATATAAATCACTCCTAGAGTTGTTTCTCTTAATTTTACCGTACTGACTTTCTAAAAAAAATGCATTTGGCATAAGTTGAGAAATTGCAGAATATCCTCCATCTCCACTATTATGTATTTTACCACTTTGAGAAGTATTACCCTTAAAGTCTATATATATATTTGAATTATCTTGAGTTCCGCCTAATACAACTCCATCACTACCAAAAGCTAAGCCATAAAATTGTGTAACATTAAAACCTCTATTTAATCTTTGATATATTTCCCCTCCGTTCTTGGTTACAAAAACTCCTCCATCTGTTCCGATATAATATTGATTAGGATTATCGGGATGAAAAACAAAAGTATGAATATCAGCATGAACGTAATCGTGATCTCCCCACCCAGCAAACATTCTTGACATCTTTTTCCAATTCTGCCCTTCCTCCCATTCATAAATTTCAATACCTCCTAATAATATTTTATTAGGATTATCAGGGAAAACACTCAAACATTGATTGTAATTACCTTGTCCACCATAGGGTTCAAAAATAGAACTCCCACCTCCTATGATTCTTTCCCACGTTTGACCTTTATCTCGAGATCTAAAAAGTCCATCAAAAAGACTATTGGAACTAGATCTTGAGATATAAACAACGTTCTCATCTGAGGGGGCAACAGCAATTACAGATCTCCCGGATGCTGGGGTTAAAACACCACCAGGATTTGAAATTTTAACAAAAGAATTTGCATCGCCACTGGGAGATAAATAATAATCATTACCCATAGCCATTATTACGCTACCATCCGAAAAAGCTTTAACATCATAAACATCACCTAAAATTTCGATGTCATTACTATAATTTACCTCGCTCCAATCTAATCCTCGATTAATCGTTCTATATAATTTACCCTTTGCCCCGGCATAAACATTCCCTAATCCATCTGAAGAAATAGCATTTACAGCAACTGTTTTTGTTTCTTTACCTAACCATGAGGTCTCCAAATGCATAAAGCTGGTTCCATGAGGCTCTATTGATCTGTAAATCCCCATACCTCTATATCCATAACCTCTTGTTCCTGGTGCATTTCCTGAAACACCATAAAAAACTCCTTCTCCTGTTCCGTAATATATGTAACCCAAATCGTCTTGAGCAATACAATTAACAGTTAAAACCTCTGCCAAATCACCCGGATGTGTTTGACCCCAGGTTAAACCTGCGTCTTTACTAAACCACAAACCTCCCGCAACCCCTCCTGCAAAAATTAAATTCGGATTTTCTTTATCTATTAATACAGCTCTGGTTCTACCCCCTATATTATCTGGGCCTAACTCCTTCCAATTTAGCCCTAGTGATCTTCGTTTAGGAACTCTTGATATCTGTTTTCGAGCTTTTTTAATTGAATGTATAAACTTAGCATCAGAATCAAATTCACCAATTCTTTTTTGCCAATATTCCCTAGAGCCAGAATGCTCTTTATATTCATGCTTAAAGTCACTAATATCTATTTCTTTTTTTAAGAGAATCTTACCTCCTATGAATAAAAAAAAGAATATTGATATTAAAATACTTTTTTTCACTAGCTAAACTTTAATGAATATGCTTTTCTGCATGATAAGAGGATCTTACTAATGGGGAACTTTCAACATGCCGAAAACCTTTGGTTAGAGCATACTTTCTATATTGCTCGAATTTTTCAGGTGTTATAAAGTTTACAATCTCAAGGTGCTTTGATGTAGGTTGTAAATATTGGCCAATAGTTATTATTTCAACATTCACGGAAGCTAGATCATCGATGGTCTCAAAAATTTCCTGATCTGTTTCTCCAAGCCCTACCATGAAACCAGATTTAGTTCTCATCCCTCCTTTTTTCAATCGAAAAAGAACTTCTAAACTACGATCGTATTTAGCTTGTCTTCGGACCTCTCTAGATAGTCTTCTAACAGTTTCTATATTATGCGAAACTACCTCAGGAGCTACATCAATAATTTTTTGTAAATCGTTCCATTTTCCTCTAAAGTCCCCTACTAAAGTCTCCATAGTTGTACCCGGACATATTCTTCTAACCGCCTGTACCGTTTTCACCCAATGTTCAGAACCGCCATCGGGTAAATCATCTCTATCCACAGAAGTAATTACAGCATGCTTAACCTCCATGGTTTTAATTGACTTAGCTACTTTAACAGGCTCCCATTCATCGAGCGCATCTCCAACACCAGTTTGAACAGCGCAAAAACCACAGCTTCTAGTACAAACATTACCTAAAATCATAAAAGTAGCTGTTCCAGCGCCCCAACATTCCCCCATATTGGGACAGTTACCGCTCTGACAAATTGTATTTAGGTTATGGTCATCAACTAATTTTCTTACCTTTTTATACTCTTCACCAATAGGGAGTTTTACCCTAAGCCACTTAGGTTTTTTATACCGAACTCTCTTTTTTTCTAATCGCTCCTCCATTCAATCTATTTCTCTAAACAATTTCTCCGTTTTTCAAACTTAAATGCAAACTTACAATAATAGGTTAGATATAGTAAAATAATAAAAATAAAGGTTTTTACTAGGCTTATATAATAACTCCAATTTATAAACTATTAATCACTCTTTATTTAACAATAGTAAATATATGTACAAATTTACCAAAAATTCGTAGCTACATATCAATCTAATTACGCAATGAAAACATGACAATTAATTTTAGACTTAAATTTTGTAATATTTAATAAAAACTTTTAGTAAGTTCTGAACGTTTTTGTAATTCTTATTTAATAGCCTTGTATTTGACTAAAATGAATAATATTCTTAATGATTAAAAAATGATTTAAAAGAAATAACAGCTGTTTTTTTAAAAAAACAGCTGTTTCAAATATCAAACGATATTTTCTTAAAAGAAACCTCAGAATGAGATGCATTATATAAGCATTCATTATTTTTAATGACTAAAATTTGTGGTGATTCATGAACTACATTATAGTGTTTTGAAACAGCATCACTGACTTCTCGAAATTCAATTAAGTCTAGATAGTAAATATCAGCCTTTGTTTTTATTTCCTCAGAATATTCACTAGTTAATATTCGCTTCGCAAAAATACTAACACTACAACGAATACTATGTTTAAATATAATCTGAATTTTATTGAATGATTTATTATTAATTTCTATCAATTGCTCAATCTTATTTAAATTTATCCAATTCATCTTACTACCTTTATTTTTAACAAATTTGCTTAAAATATAATTTAATTTCAAAATTATATCAACTATTGTTTTTTGATTAATTTACTGATGATTGATTTTTATTCAATATTAAATCCTTCTTGGTGTTCTAGATTGGAAAAAGAATTTAACAAACCATATTTTAAAAAGCTGGCCTTATTTTTAAAAGAGGAAATGTGCCTTAAAAAAGTACATCCAGATTTTAAAAACATATTCGAAGCCTTTAATCAGACAAATTTTGAAGCCGTGAAAGTAATTATTATTGGTCAAGATCCATATCATGGGATTAATCAGGCACACGGACTAAGTTTTTCAGTAAAAAAGGGAACTACAATTCCACCTTCTTTAAAAAATATTTTTAAAGAACTAAAATCAGATTTAAATATTGAAATTCCTAATTCAGGTCATCTATTGAAATGGTCCAAGGAGGGCGTTCTTTTATTAAATTCAGTCCTGACAGTCAACGAGAATGTTCCTGGTAGCCATCAAAAAAAAGGATGGGAAAAATTTACAAATGAAGTTATAAAAACTATCTCATTAGAGAAAGAGCATGTTGTTTTTATTCTTTGGGGGAAATATGCGCAAGATAAAGAATCCATTATAGACACTAAAAAACATTTCGTTATAAAGTCTGCGCATCCATCACCTCTATCAGCCTATAAAGGTTTTTTTGGAAGTAAACCTTTCTCAAAATCAAATGAATTTTTACAATCTTTTGGGATTTCTCCCGTTAATTGGTCGTTATTAAGTAAATGAGATACCTAATCCCATTCATGTTACTCAACTCACATTTGATTCTAAGCCAAATCAAAATAGATTGGCCCAAAAATATATTTGTTGATTTTAAACAAAAACCAGACTCAATTTATCAGTCATGGAATGAATATAATTCTGATGTACTGTCTTTGCAAAAAGAATCCTTTTCAAAAGGATTATTAGAATTCTCAATAGACAGCCTTACCACTAAAGATTCCTTAACCTTCAAGCCTTATCTTACCTTTGGAAATCCTTACCATTGGAATTCAATAGAGTTATTTAACAAGGGAATAAAAATCCCTAAAATAGTCATGGGTAATTGGAAAAGGAAATTAATAACACCCGAAGATTTAACTAAAAGAATAGATAATATTATTAATTTTTTTCAGAAAAACGGATATCCTTTTACTAGTGTTAAAATTGATAGTATAAACATACATAACGAGAAGATATCTGGTTATTTAGCAATTAACCCTGGGGTGAAAATAAAGTGGGATAAACTTATAATTAAAGGAGATATAGCCTTAAAAAAATATTATTTAGAGAATTACTTGGCAGTTAAAACTGGAAAGTTATACAATGAACAAATTTTTCTTGAATCTTCAAAAAAAATAAAAGAATTGCCTTTTGTTACTTTAGAAAAACCGCCAATAATTATATTCAACAAAAACACAGCTTCAATTAAGCTTACCCTAAAAAAAAAGACAGCTAATTTTATAAATGGTGTGATTGGGATTTTACCAAATACAAGTAGTGCTCTGACAAGAAACGAATCTCAATTAGTAATTACTGGTGATTTAAAACTAAATTTAGGTAATTCTTTTGGTTATGGTGAAAAAATCAAACTTAATTGGAGAAGAATGCAATCGGAGTCTCAAGAGCTAACAACCGAGGAGGAATTACCTTTTATTTTCAAATCTTTTATTGGTATAACACATTCTTTAAATCTTCTTAAACAAGACACCTCATTTATAAACTATAAAAACAGAATTGGTATTAAATATGATATTTCTGCAAACCAATCTTTAACATGTTTTTGGGAAAATGAAACAACAAACAATTTATCAACAGAGACTTTATCTGAATCTAACTTAAGTGCTTTAAGCGGATCTCAAAACACCTATGGATTGAAGATTTTAATCAATCAGTTAGATTATAAGTACAACCCTAGGAAAGGCTTTCTTTTAGACCTTGAAACTAAATCAGGGATTAAAAAATTAGAAGGAGCAAAAAAAAATAATAAAATAATAATACCAATATATGAAACAAGCGATATTATATATTCTCTATTCGCGCCTGAATCTTCAATGATTTATGAAACTAAGATTAAAATTGAAGGCTACATACCGCTTTGGAAGGTTGTAAGTATAAAATTAGCTAACAATTCAGGCTTTAAATTCAATAATTATTTATTAGATAATGATTTATTTCGACTTGGAGGATTTCAACTTTTAAGAGGATTTGATCAACAATCAATATTCGTTTCAAACTATTCCATTTTCACATCCGAGATTAAAGTCTTATTTGAAGAAAAATCATTCTTAAATCTATTCTTTGATCAAGCAGTAATGAAGAAATCAACAATCATAGAGAATTATGGAAACCAAAGTTATGCAGTGGGAGTTGGATTTAATTTTGAAACGAAACCTGGAATTTTTTCAATAAGTTACGCATTGGGAAAATTTAAGGACACTAATTTTAATTTATCAAGTGCTAAAATACATTTTGGATTTATCAACCTATTCTAAAAAAAAGAGAATATGAAACATGATTATATTTTATTTAGTAAAATTACTTGTGCACCTTAAAAAATTATTTTTCCTTATTTTATTATTTTTCACTTTAAGTTTTATTAATTATAAACCTAGCGAAAGCGATGTTCTATTTTTTGTAAAAGAATATTGCGATGATTTTTATCCTGAACATAATGTAGAAGATCTTTTGTTTGTAGCTATTAAACAACAAAGAATTTATCTAATTCGCCATAAAAAAATGGTAACATCTTATCCTGTCAGCACCAGTAAATATGGTCTAGGAGGGCTTGAAAATAGCAAAAAGACTCCTTTGGGTCTTCATAAAATTGAAAATAAGATTGGAAAAGGCGTTCCTTTGAGAGGAATAATAAAAGGAGGCGTATTTACAGGAAAAAAAGCAGATTTAGAACATTATCCTATTTCAATTGATAGTGACTTCGTTACTACTAGATTATTATGGATAAGAGGTTTAGAATATGGTAAAAATCTCGGAGGAAAGGTTGATTCTTACAAAAGAAGAATATACATACACGGAACACCGGAGGAAGGATTGATTGGAAAACCATCCTCTCACGGATGTATAAGAATGACAAACCATGAAATATTTGAACTTTTCGGACTTGTTACAAAAGGACTTTACGTAATGATATTAGATGTTTAATTGAGTTTAATTTATCAACCATATAAGAAAATGGAATTTGTTTTTTTGTGAGGGTTTAAAATATTAAACGTATAATTTTATTTAAAAAACAACTTATTGATCAGAGCTATAATTACACTTAAAATCCTTAAATTTTAATGTGAAGATATGTGTAGTCATATTTGATTATAGCAATTTTTTAAATTTTACATTAATAAGACCAGTTAAACTCATGTATTTCTTGAACACAATTTACTAAAAGATCGATTGAATTCTTAATGTCTGTTTTCTCACACGTTTCTATTACTTGATGAATGTGTCTTGTAGGAACCGATATTGCTCCTGATATACTGCCACCAGCCGTAAACTGTTGAATACCCATTGTGTCCGTACCACCTCCTGTTAAAATTTCTGGTTGCCATTTTATGGCATATTTATCAGCAGTTTTCTTCATGAATTTAACCATTCTTTGATCACAAATAGTTTTTGAATCCATTATTTTTATTCCTACTCCAGCACCTAAACAAGTTATTTTCTCATGATCTAAAGCTCCAGGTGTATCAAAAGCTATAGTGGTATCAATACAAATTCCAAAATCAGGATTAATGGCCAATGTAGCTACCTGAGCACCACGTATTCCAACTTCCTCTTGAACCGTAAATACAGCATAAAAATCATAAGGAATTTCTTTATTTTTAAGTTTCTTGAGTGTTTCTATTAAAATAAAGACAGAAACTCGATTATCAAGAGATTTACAATTCACACAATCTCCCATTTCAATAAGACCACGTTCTCTGGTGATAGAGTCTCCAATCGAAATTACATTTTGAACTTCCTTTTTCCTCATACCCAAATCAATGAAATAATCAGACATTTTAGGAGGCATATTCCTCTCTTCAGTGGTCATTAGATGTATAGGTTTCACTCCCATAACGCCAATAACATCATTTTTGCCGTGAACAATAACACGTTGAGCAGTCAATGTTTTTGGATCAAATCCTCCCAAAGAGTGAAATTTCAAAAACCCCTCATCAGTAATATGAGTTACAACAAAACCAATCTCATCCATATGGGCCGCAGCCATCAGTTTTTTCGAATTCAACCCTTTTTTTACAGCTACAATATTGCCCATATTGTCAACAGAAACTTGATCAACTAATCCTTGGATTTTATTTAAAACAAACAATCGAATCCTATTCTCAAAACCTGGTGCTCCAGGAACCTCACAAATTTCTCTTAATAATTCAACATTTATAGACATAATGAAAATAAAAGATTTTTCGTTTAAGAATGCATTTATACTAGAACTTAGGCAACTAGAATAAATTCAAAATCATGCCTGACTTAACTTTAGAGTATTCGTTTTTCCTTTTTCTTTTATCGGCATGGAGGCTATATTAATGAAAAAATCTCCTTCTTTAACAACTCCCTTATCAATCAAAGAATGTTTGATATCATCAATATTCTTATCTGTAGATGTTGAATTGTCGTAATAAAACGCTTGAACGCCCCAAACAAGATTTAACATATTTAAAATTGCCTTATTGCTGGTATATACATATGTAAATGCTCTAGATCTTTGAGATGAAATTTTACGAGCAGTATATCCTGAAATAGTCATTGTTATTATAGCCTTAGCATTTACACGTTCAGCCAAACTTACTGCACTTACACAAATGTTATCGGATATAAACCTCTCTTCTCTGTAAATAGGAAGGTAATCATGATTGTAAATATCATCATATTCCTCTACTTTTTTTATAATATTGGTCATAGTTTCAACAACTAGACCTGGATGCCTACCTACAGAAGTTTCACCGGAAAGCATAACAGCATCTGCACCATCCATAACAGCATTTGCTACATCATTGACCTCAGCCCTTGATGGTGTAATTCCATCAATCATACTCTCCATCATTTGAGTTGCAACTATTATAGGCTTAGAGGCTTTTAAACATTTTTTAACCATCATTTTTTGAAGTAACGGAACATCTTGATACGGTACTTCGATACCAAGGTCGCCTCGAGCAACCATAATTGCATCTGTCTCATTAACAATATTATCAATATCATCAATAGCTTCAGGCTTTTCAATCTTAGCAATTATTTTCAGATTCTTACCAGCTTCTTGAATTAAGTTTCTGAGTTCGATTATATCTTTTGCTGATCTAACAAAAGATAGGGCTATCCACTCAATGTCCTGAGTCAAAATATAATCTAAGTCCTCTCTGTCTTTTTTAGTTAAAGAAGGTAACGAAATTTTTGTATTGGGTAAATTAACTCCTTTTTTACTCTTTAACCAACCTCCATGTTCAACAATAGCTACCACTTCATCAATTCCATTTGAAGACTCTACTCTTACTGCTAACTTTCCATCATCAATAAGTATTAATTCTCCAGGATTGACGTCCTTAGCAAAGTTTTGATAAGTCATATATACCTTTTCAGATGTACCTATACACTCCTTATTCGTGAAAATTATTTTTTCACCAATGACTATTTCAGCTCCATCATTTTCCATTACCCCAACACGTAGTTTTGGACCTTGTAAGTCTGCTAATATTGCGATATTAGAATTGATTTCGTTATTTACTTGCTTAACTCTCTTTATATTTTCTTCATGAATACTATGTTCTCCGTGTGAGAAATTTAACCGACAAACATTTAATCCTTTATCATGCATCTCCTTTATTACTTCAACAGATGAAGATGCTGGACCTAAAGTCGCCACAATTTTTGTTCTTTTTAATTCCATGTAGTAGTATTTTTTTTAAATAAAAAGAGTACTAAAGATACATATTTCGTTTTATATAATAATCAATATAAAATGACATTCAGACCGAAGAATCTTATAAGAAGATCAATAATTAAGTTTATTTCAAACTAAAAAAGTAAATTATTTCTACTTCTCAATTCCTTTGGATCAATTTGAATAGAAGCTAATACTGATGGGATTTTTCTGAGTTCATGCTTAAAAGAAGAAAATTCATCTCTAGACATAGATCCCCAGTACTGAATGAAAAAATCTATTTGTTTTAATTCAGGAATTAAATAACCATTTTCACATCTATTTGAAAGGAGGTGAAAAGTCATATAGCTATCTGTATCATGAAACCTGTAGAGACTAAAACTACCGTTTTTTTGAAGATCAAAAGATAACTCTATATCATCGGCTCTCTCTAAATCAATTTCAAACATTTTATTAATACCCCAAGCTAGTCTATAATTTGATACATGACTAGAAATACCAAATAAATAAAAATCAAAATCAAAATCAAAATCTAATACAAGTTTACTCATCTAATAAATTAAATTTTTGGCAAAATTTATTAGCAGCAATCTGTTCTGCTTTTTTCTTTGAACCTTCCTTTCCCCTAGTAATTTCCTTACCATCTAATTTCACACAAGCCTCAAAAAATTTATCTCTTCCTTCTCCAAATTCATTTATAATTTCAAAAGTTAATTCACGTTTTTCCTTCTGTGCCCATTCAATTATGCGAGATTTAAAGTTAGTCTCTTCAATCTCGAGTTTATCAAGTAATATGTATGGAGTTATAATCTTTTTTAAGATAAATCTTTCGCAAGCACCACTTCCTTTATCTAAATATATAGCCCCTATTAAAGCTTCGAATGCATTACCATAGATAGAATCTGTTTTACTTTTCTTATCTAATCGAGCAATAACAAGTTTATCCAAACCTATTTTTCTTGAAAGATTATTAAGTGAATATCTACTTACTATTTTAGATCTCATTTTTGTGAGAAACCCTTCATCTTTTAGAGGATACTTTTTAAATAAATAATCGGCAACAACCGCTCCCAAAACTGCATCCCCTAAAAATTCAAGCCTCTCATTACTTTCTTTATATGGAGAAACTTTAGTATTTATTGCAGACTTATGAATAAGCGCTTTTTCAAACAAAAAAACATCGCCAGGATAAAATCCGACGATGCTTTTGATATCTTTTTCAAGTTTATTTCTTCTTAAGAATACAAATCTAAAAATTGATTTTACACTCAAAACTAGGATTTATATTTCTTAATAACGATAGAAGCATTATGACCACCAAATCCAAATGTATTCGTCATAGCTACCTCAACTTTTCTTGATTGACCTTTATTCAATGTCAAATTCAACTTACTATCGATATTTTCATCCGGTGTTGTATGGTTGATAGATGGGGGGATAAAGTCCTCTTGGACAGCCTTAATAGTTGCAATTGTTTCAATAGCACCTGCGGCCCCCAATAAATGACCAGTCATAGATTTTGTTGAGCTTATATTCAAATCGTACGCTTTTTCACCGAAAACTCTTTGAATAGCTGTCAATTCAGCGACATCACCTAATGGTGTAGATGTTCCGTGAACGTTAATATAATCTACAGTGTCAATTGATAGTCCTGCGTCTTCTAAAGCATATTTCATAACATTTCTCGCTCCTAATCCCTCAGGATGAGGAGCAGTCATATGATGCGCATCTGCAGACATACCTCCACCGACAATTTCAGCATAAATCTTTGCCCCTCTTGCTTTAGCATGCTCTAATTCTTCAAGAATGAGCGAACCTGCTCCTTCTCCTAGAACAAAACCATCTCTATTAGCATCAAAAGGTCTCGAAGCAGATTCAGCATTATCATTATTAGTAGATAGTGCATGACAAGCATTAAAACCTCCTATTCCTGTTTCATTAACAGCAGCCTCAGATCCACCTGTAACAACAATATCAGCCTTTCCTAATCTCAAATAGGTAAAAGCATCAATTAAAGCATGACTAGATGAAGCACATGCTGATACGGTAGTATAATTTGGACCTCTAAAACCATATTTGATTGAAATATTACCTGGAGCAATATCAGCAATCATTTTTGGGATAAAGAAAGGATTAAATTTTGGTCCTGTGTTATTTTCTCTTGCTTTCAACAAAACCTGAGCTTCATCTTGAAATGTTTCAAGACCTCCAATACCAGAACCCCAAATAACACCAACTCTGTCCGGGTTAAAACTTCCTTCAATTAATCCCGCATCATTAACAGCCTCTTCAGCAACAACCATTGCATACTGACTAAACTTATCCATTCTCCTAGCTTCTTTTCTGTGAATGAATTTATTCACATCAAAGTCTTTTAGCTCACAAGCAAATTGAGTTTTATGATGCTTAGGATCAAAGTAGGTGATTTTTGCGGCTCCACTTACTCCATTTTTGAGGGATTCCCAATAATCAGGAAGTGTGTTCCCTATGGGAGTAAGCGCTCCAAGACCAGTTACAACAACTCTCTTCAACTCCATAAATAAGTTAAAAACGGTTTATTACTTTGCATTTTCCTCAATGTAGCCAATCGCTTCTTTTACAGTTCCTATTTTTTCTGCTTGATCATCAGGGATTGCAATATTGAATTCTTTTTCAAATTCCATTATTAACTCAACCGTATCCAATGAGTCAGCCCCTAGATCGTTGGTAAAGCTGGCCTCAGGGGCTACTTCACTTTCATCAACTCCTAACTTATCGACGATAATTGCTTTTACTCTTGATTCAATGTCAGACATCTTTTAAATTTTTTAAAGTTATAAAACGCAAAGAAAAACATTTCTTGATGATTATTCAAATAATATCCTCTAAGTGTTATTAACAATTTTACAATAACTTATTGTATAAATCAACTAAACAGATAATAAACATTAACTTTAGGATGTTATTATTAAAAAATAAAAACAATGAAAAAACTTGCAGTTTTTGCTTCCGGAAATGGATCTAATGCCCAGAAAATTCATGAATATTTCCAAAAAAATAACTTAGCAAAAATTGATTGCTTGATAGTAAACAATGAAAATTCCGGAGTTGTTAGTAAAGCAATGAACTGGAATTGTGAAGTTTTCAAAATAACAAAGAAAAATTTTTTTGATGACTCAATGATTTCTAAAAAGTTATTAAGTAGAGGAATTGATCTAATCATTCTTTCTGGGTTTCTCTGGTTAATACCTGAACATCTTTTAAATGCCTTTCCACAAAAGATAATTAATATCCATCCATCATTACTCCCAAAACATGGAGGAAAAGGCATGTTTGGAATGAATGTTCATAAATCAGTATTTAATGCAAAGGAAATGAAGACGGGAATAACCATACACACCATTGATGAAGAATATGATAAAGGAGAAATTATTTTTCAAAAGTCAATATCCATTGACTCATGTAAATCACCTGAAGAAATAGCTGAAAAAGTTTTGAAAATAGAACATGAGAACTTCGCAAAAACTATTCACAAATACCTATTAAAGTGAAAGAAGTTACTATTTACACTGATGGGGCGGCAAAAGGAAACCCTGGAAGAGGGGGATATGGAACTATATTAATCTCAGGTACAAAAATTAAGAAAATATCTCAGGGATTTCTTTTAACCACAAACAACAGAATGGAATTATTGGCCGTAATAATTGGTTTAGAAGCTCTTAATCAAAAATGTAAAGTAACTATATATTCCGATTCAAAGTATGTTGTTGATTCTATTGAAAAAGGATGGGTTTTCAGTTGGCATAAAAAAGGTTTTATAAGCAGAAGAAATGCTGATTTATGGAAAAGATTTTTACAAGTTTACCAAAATCACAAAGTAAAATTACACTGGTTAAAAGGACATTCAGGGAATAAATACAATGAAATGTGTGATCAACTAGCAGTAGCAGCAGCGGAGGGACATTATTTAAAAGAGGATTTAGGTTACGAACCTAATTGATCTTAATATTATCAATCAACCTAACATTATCATAAACACCTGCAATAAATAGCCGCTGTTCATCTCCAAAATTATGCTTTTCCAAATATTCTAAATCAAAACCGAATTCAAATAACTTCTTTTCAAAAGAACTTCTTTCTTGTTCTTCGAAACTAACAAGAATATTATAAATAAATCCGGCACTCTCTCTAGCCTTTCTACTCAATCTTGAATTTCTACTACTCATTGCAAGACCATTATCCTCTCGTATAATAGGGCATCCTATAATTTCTACAGGGAAATTAAGCTGATCAACCATCATTTTTATTACTTGTAATTGCTGAAAGTCCTTCTCTCCAAAAAAAGCCTTATCTGGATTTACAACAGAAAATAAACGAGAAACAATTTCTACAACCCCCTCAAAATGACCTGACCTATACTTCCCTTCCATAATTTCATCTAATCCACCAAATTCTATTGATTGATTTTCAATAGACTCCATTTCGATTTGTGAGGGAATGAATACAACATCGCAAGAACTCGCCTCTAAAAGCTCCAAATCCTTCACTTCATCTTTTGGATATTTTTCATAATCACTTTTATCATTAAATTGCGATGGATTAACGTAAATACTTGCAACAGTCAAATCTGTTTGACATTTTGATATATTTATTAAAGATATATGACCAGCGTGCAAAAAACCCATAGTTGGTACAAAACCAATTTTGGACCTTGTTTGTTTTTTTTTTGAAATAAACCGTTTGAGGTCTTTTATCTCTCTTATTACTTTCATTAAATTATAAGCAAACTTAGTAAAGAATATTATTTAACATTCTATAATTCACTAATTATTACTTTGATTAATTGAAGTTACAGTATATTTTGCGTAATTTTGAACCTTCCTTTCCCGCCTGTTAACCTACTTGTTTTTTTACGGGAAATAAATAACTAAAGTCGAATGAAAAAAAAAGTTTTATTTATAAATCAAGAGATGTTACCCTACATCGAGGAATCTGAAATCGCAAAGATTGGAAGACATCTCCCACAAGGTATTCAACAGAAAGGAAAAGAAATAAGAACTTTCATGCCAAGGTTTGGATGTATAAATGAAAGGAGAAATCAACTTCATGAAGTCATCAGACTAAGCGGCATGAATCTAATTATAGATGATAACGATCATCCTTTAATAATAAAAGTTGCTTCAATTCAAGCAGCGAGAATGCAAGTTTATTTCATTGATAACGAAGAGTATTTCCAAAGAAAATTTGGATTAAAAGATAAGGCTGGAAATTTTTTCAATGACAACGATGAGAGAGCTATATTCTATTGTAGAGGAGTTCTAGAAACTGTCAAAAAATTAGGATGGGCTCCTGATATTATTCATTGCCATGGTTGGATGAATGCTTTTGTTCCTTTATACATTAAAAAAGTCTTCAATGAAGATCCAATATTTGCTAAATCAAAAGTCATATTTTCAATCTACAATACTGGTTTTGAAAAAGAATTGGATAAAAATTTTGGCAATAAAGCTATTTTAGATGGTGTCGACCTCGAGGACGTAGCAGAATTATCAAAACCTTCAGCTACTGAGGTTTACAAATATGCAGCCAAATGGTCTGATGGAGTAATTATTGGGAGTAATGAAATAAATTCTGAATTAGACCGAGAAATTAGAAAAATGGGGAAACCCATACTTGAATTTCAAAATGAAGAATCTTATGTCGAGGAATACAATAATTTTTATGATGCTGTTTTGTCAGATACTGAATCGGAATAATAGTAACTTATGAATAAATTTAAATTTCTAACAATTGGGCTATGTTCACTACTAGCCCTTTTTTCTTGTAAAAAGGATGAGAAAAACCTAGGGGCTGTTATTTCTGAACATGAAAACGAAATAAAAGCTGGGATAATTGATTCTTTTGAAATAAAAACATATTCTCATTTAAAAGATTCTGTAATAACATCAGGAAAAAATGATCAAACTTTTGGAATCATTAACTCCAATGAATTTGGACTTGCGAAAAGCAGCCTTTACGCAAGCCTAATACCAGATTCTCTAAATATAGTTTTCCCAAAATCTAATTATGAAATAAACTCGTTCTATATTCAACTTCATATAAAAGATTTTTACGGTAAAAATATAGACCAAGATTTCGAAGTATTAAAAATTAAAGAAGCAGTAAACCCAGAATCAACATATTATAATTTCGACTCTATTTCCGTTGGAGAAAAACTTGGTTCTTTTACTATCAACCTTTCAGACTCCGGAATATATAAATTTAATTTAGATAGTGCCGCTGGGCAATATTTATTCTCAGAAGTAAATAGTAATTATGAATCAAAAGAGGCTTTTAAAAATTTTTTTGGTGGTATTTATATTACTCCGACAACCCCCCCTAGATTAAATGAAGGAGCTATTTATAAATTAAATAAAACAGGAATTTCTCTTCATCTATCTTACTCGACAACAAATGAAATGGACAGCGAATACGATACCGATATAGTTTATATCATAGAAAATGAAACTAATATATTTTCAAATCTCGATCATAACTTTGATGGCTCGGAAACAAATACTGTTTTTAATGATTCAACTTTAGGACAGAAAGCTTTTTTCGCACAAGGACTATCTGGAGCTTATGGAAAAATTGAATTTCCAACTTTACAAAAATGGTTTAACAACGAATCGTTTAACTATTTAATTACAGGATATAAATTTAGAGTATTTGCTGAACAAAACTCTATATTCGATTTACCTGTGCAATTAATTTTAACATATACTAATTCACTCGGGCTAAGATCTTACAAAAGCACTAAATTAAACCTCGAAGAAAATTCTTACACATTTGAGATTTATAATGCTGAGGTAAATACAGCATTAGAAGATGGAGTATTTGATAAAATGGATTTTCAGATATCTCTTCCATTGCCGGAAAGTAGCCCGGAACAAGTAAAATTACTAGGACTTAATTCAGAAAGACCTCCTCAACTAATAATTACCTACGCTAAGTATTAAAAAAAGGCAAAAACTAAATTTTGCCTTTTACATTGTAAAAATATTTGATTAGGTTACGCATTCGCAAACAATTCCGAGACTTTTTCCCAGTTTACCACATTAAAAAATGCATTGATATAATCAGGTCTTCTATTTTGATAGTTCAAATAATAAGCATGTTCCCACACGTCTAAACCTAAAATAGGTTTTCCTTTTACTTCTGCAACATCCATTAATGGATTATCTTGATTCGGCGTAGAAGTTACTTGAAGTTTTCCATCAACAACAATCAACCAAGCCCAACCAGAACCAAATCTTGTAGCTGCTGCCTTTGAAAATGTATCCTTAAACGCTTCAAATGATCCAAATGCATCATCAATTGCATTGGCTAAATCTCCAGAAGGGTTACCACCAGCATTAGGGGCCATTACTTCCCAAAATAAAGAGTGATTGTAAAAACCACCACCATTATTCCGCACGCCAGCACCTTGGGACCCAATATTCGCTAAAATATCTTCAATTGAATGGCCTTCCAATTCAGTACCAGCAATCGC
>CEQX01151981.1_pt1 | contig 21059 bp, 15 predicted proteins | sample 356261 | NCBI WGS metagenome assembly CEQX01 (sample SAMEA2621076, study PRJEB7988) | marine metagenome | isolation source: saline water (ENVO:00002010), including | reverse complement strand
CTCGTCAATGATAGCGCATCGAGCACCTTGGGCAGGAGCCCTCTCCAGAGCTTCATCTCGATTCATCTCCCTCTTATGCGGCCCGCGCTTGCAGGAGCAGCCATTCTCATCTTCGTTGACGTCTGCAAGGAGCTCCCACTCTGCCTGATGCTCCGGACCTTCGATTTTGAAACCCTTGGAACCTGGACCTGGGGTCTCGCTGACCAAGGGCAGATCTGGGCCACCGCCGCGCCCTCTCTGGTGTTAATTCTCACCTGCCTTCTGGGGCTCACCCTCGTGGAAATATTCGGCTGGCGCCACCAGAGGCGACGCCAGCCGTAGGTCATGTGAGTCAGACGAGCACCTCACCAAAGTGCGGCGCTCACTTTCAAAGCTAGACGATCGGCTCTGTCCTGACTATCGTTCCAAGCACCCGGAACTGACGCCTCCTTGTCCTAGGGAAGATCAAAGATCCAAGTGGGCCTTGCCATCTCCCGTTCACCATCTACAGCGAGTATCGCGTGAGCGCACAACTTAACCTAGAAAGCCTGAGCTTCTCCTATCCCGGCAGCAAGCAGCGCGCCTTGGAAGACGCGACCTTAGCGATCAAAGATGGAGAGCTGCTTTCTCTCCTAGGGAAGAGTGGCAGCGGGAAATCAACGCTCCTCCGCCTTGTCGCGGGACTGGACCGCCCATCCAGCGGATCGATAACGCTCGGTCAGGAAACGTTAGCTGGAGCAAATACCTTTATCCGCCCTGAGCGCCGCCAGATTGGCCTCGTTCCTCAGGGGTGCGATCTGTTTCCTCATCTGAACGTTACTCGTAATATCGCCTATGGAATCCGACATTGGTCCCGCCGTGAGCGAAGTTTAAGGATCGATGAACTTCTTGAGCAGGTTGGCCTTGTCGGCTTTGGAAAACGGCTTCCTCATGAGCTCTCCGGAGGGGAAACTCAGCGCATTGCCCTCGCCCGGGCCCTCGCCCCGAAGCCCAGACTCCTCCTGTTAGATGAACCCTTCAGTAATCTTGATGTCGAGCTTCGGGAAACACTCCGCACGCTCACAGCGGACTTGCTGCGTGCTCAGGGCACCACCGCAATATTTGTTACCCATCATAGCGACGATGCCTTTTCGATTTCCGACCGAATCGCCGTGATGCAGGGAGGCCGCATTCTGCAGTCCGCACCAGCGAGGGAGATCTGGCATGCGCCTGCGTCACCGGAAGTTGCTGCTCTATTTGGCACAATCAATATGCTACCTCCATGTGGGGATGACAGCTCTCGCCCATCTTTCGCGCGTCCTGATCAACTCGTCCTCGATTCTGATATGAGCAAGTGTTTCGCCGGGGGAACGATCCGCAGGGTTGAATTCCTCGGATCCGTTCAGCGAGTAACCTTGGATCTGGGAACCTCCGACGAACCTCTCAGCGTTGACACTCCATCAGGAGAATCTCTCAAAGAAGGAGAAACGATGGGAGTTCGTTGGCGAGCGGAGTCGCCTAACGGTTGATCGCTCCGGGACGCAGCGGCCTTTCTCCCGCCTGTGAAAGTTCTTTGGAACCCCATTGATCGTCCCGGCGATCTTCCGCCAAAAGAATATCGTTATTAATCACGATAGCGTCGCATCCTCCTGCGGCTGCGATTCTCCGTTTGCTTCCATCGCGGTCCTGAAACGCCGGCTTTATCTCGATCTTGGCCTCGAATCCAGACGTTACGATTTGAGCCGCAATCTTACCCTCGTCCACATCTCCAGAAACCTTCGCAGTTGTAGATCCCTGCCTTCCGCTGGGCTCAATATGCCCCCACTCGTCGAGCCATGAGCCTGCCCCTCTGGCAACCAGCTCTCTTGCCGGCACCACAGTATCGCCGAACGCGGAGATGATACGCTCAAGAATTTCAAGATTCCTTGGAGTTTCCCTCGGTTGGATAGAAATGCCGAATCCGTAACCAACAAAGTCGAATTCAAAGACAGGAGGGCGGCGAGACCCAAGTGAGAAAAGATAAACTGACGTTACGCGCTCCGGACACAAAGCCAATCCACTTCGTGTATCGCGGATCATCCGGCAGCTCCTTCCCCGCTCGCTTCCAAAAATACCAAAATTTGTTTCCCGCACAAAGGACAAGCCTCTACTCCGAACAACAAGGTGCATTGGATCAAAGTGTAAGAACTGGTTAATAAGAGCCTCGTGGCAATTTCTAAGGCGGAGCGGCTGATCCATATCCCGTTTTTACCTTAATCGCCTGGGATCTGGCTCAACGCCAAATGACTAAAGATTAACGATCACTTTGCCCTATGGCCGATGTGGACAACTCAACATCAACCCTGCTCTTTCCACCATCATCATGCAGTTTACCAGAACTGATCCGCCTAGGTTCCCACTGCAATCAGTTCCTTCCCGACGCGAAGAACGAATCGATTACCCGCAACTGCAAACCCGTAGACCTTGTCATCCTCGGCGACTTGGATGGAATTTTGCGATAGAATCTGAGGCTTATCACTTTCCGCACCCAACACCACGGTTTTGCCATTTTTGCAGAAACAGTAGACCCGATCTCCTGCTGCGACTGGAGAGGCCCAACAGCCATCCGGAAGCCGGTACTCCCAAAGCTGTTTACCATTAGAGAGGGACTGCGCCTGCAGGGTTCCCGCCCTGTTTATGAAATAGACGATACCACGGTGGAGCAGCGGCGAACTGAAGCTGGAAGTGGCTGATTCCGCGCGCCAAGCAACATGAGTTTTTGCAATATTCCCCTCTCCACCAAGCTTCACCGCGAGGCACTGCCGCGGACTAGATGAACCAATCACGACAATACTTCCATCACTGCTCGGCGACGCGACGGTGTTTCTTTTTATATTCTCCAACCACCAAATTCGCTCGCCATTCTTGAGGTCATATCCCTCCAGCGCTCCATTAGAGCTGATCACAACCTGTGCTTCGTCCCCTCGATCGAGATAGAGCGGCGTTGTCCATGACACTCTGGACTCCCTCTCAGTTTTCCACACGGTCTTACCGGTTTTCCGGTCAACGCAAAGAAGGTAGGACGGTCCGTCATGATCAATGAGGAGAAGGAGCCGCTCCGGAGCTCCCACTAGGGAGGATCCCACTCCATGCCCTCCCTCAAATTGTCCAAACTCCTTGGTGAGCTTCCGATTCCACCGTGCCCTCCCTTCATGATCGAAGGCAAACAGATCCCCGCTCTCGAAGAAGCAATACACTCCGAGGGGGCCCGCTACAGGAGTAGGAGCTCCCTGTGAGATCATCTTGGTTACCTTCTCGACTTTCTCGGAAGCCTCCATCTGCTGCCTCCACAATCGCTTCCCCGAAATGAGATTAAAACACTCCAGATATAGATGCTCCTTATTTTCACCTCCCGTGCTGGTGACGTAAACCCGGTCACCCCATGTTACCGGACTTGACTGGCCAAACCCTTCCAGTGCAGCCCGCCAGGCAACGCCCTCCTTCTCGCTCCACTTGAGGGGGAGTTTCTCGTCGTATGTAATGCTGTTGCCCTCTCCCCGAAATCCTGGCCATGAATTTAACTCCTCGCCAAGAGCTGGACTGGATTCAGAGAGCTCACTGAATCCTACGCAGAGGACCATGAGCGAAAGAACAGTTGTGGTGCGCATGGCCTGATGGTTTTCTACTATGGTTAGAGATGTCGAGTGTATCTTTTGGGCTTCTCATCTATCTTGACGATCTCGCCCGTTTATCTACCTGATCCTGCGCGCTTTGCCATTGAGCTCCAGAGCGCATAGAGCTCATTCCCCTCCTGTGAAACAGAAAGCAGCAGATCCCCATATGAATGAAAGCAATCAATGACCGAGCATCTAGTTTGCTCGATAGTATCGATCCGTGCCACCGCACGAAAAAACTCCGATAGATCAAGAGTCAGGTTTGACCGTGAAGCGCCAAGGGACATCTTACCCCCATCTTGCCCGTGATTGAGCGGATAAAAATGAGTGCTGAAGCGAAAAAGCTCTCCCTCAACATCTATCCGGAGACCATTCTCACTGAGGCTAGCGACCGACAAAAGCTCATAGAGCGGGTGGCTTTCCCCGTCCTGTCGTGTCTTGCGGCGTCGTTCGTTGCAGCAATTACAAAGTTTTCGAGAAGTGTGATCCTTGCTCTCCGTAACATCCCCAGATGAATGAACCTGTACGACGTTCCGCGAAAGCTTAGAAATTGCCTCCTCTGCCCATGCCGGGGCGTCCACAAGTACCTTCTCCCCGCTACTGGATGAGGTAATAGACACCCGCACCATCCCTGCATGAACAGGGTGACGCCGGACTATCACGCCCGCGACTTCATAATCACTGATCGTCAGGCCAAGCTCTGGAAAGCTGAGTCCCGATTCCTCCAAGAGCACCATCGGACACCTGCTGAGCCATGTGTAAGATATTTCGCGATTGATTACCTGGACCCAACAGAACGGAAGTTTCTCAAAAAAATCCACTATCGGACCAAGCTCCGAAGGCAATTCCCAGACCTCCTCCGAGAGGGCGCCGATGATGCTGTTGGCGTCGGGATACATCGCCTCAAAGCAAAGCACCCACTCTACCTTTACGCTAGCGGTCCCTTGCCCCTTTGTGATGCCCGATGAGCTTGACCCCCGACCTCACATTCTTCATGACCGGCGCCTCAGCCCTAGCCCGAACCAAAAAGCCAATACGAGAAGTCCGAGAGATGTGGGCTCAGGCACTACATCAAAAGCAAGTGAGTATTCAACAACCGTAGGATTAGTCTCCTGAAGCCAGAAAGCGTGTTCACCAGCCCCCAAGGAAGTCTGACTTAAATCCCCGAAAATATCCTGCCGCAGCCCTGGGAGAAGATTTTCCGCATCCGCTGCAAATATCACGTAACCGTCAATATCACCGAAACCCTGTCCCATGAAATCTGCACCTTCCCCGTAGGCGAGAAAAGATCCACCACCGGGGTTACCACCGCCAGAGAACAAATAGCTATCCACCGTAATTGCCACGACCTCAAGACCGTCCGGGACAATAATGGCAAAATAATCAGCATCGCTCCCATTGGTCGCGCCAAGATCGCCGGTCTGCCCCATCCGCCCTGCGACGATATTGTCACCCAGCGAAACCGTCAGCAATTGAGGAGCGCTGAAGTCGCCAGAGAGATCCCCGTCAGACGCTTCCGACCACAGGACCGCGCCGTCTCCCCTCGGAGAGGCTGCCCAGCAGAGGCCAAGGAAGACCAAAGCCTGAAGAAGGTGTGATTTGGGTGACATTGGGCTTTCGTCGACAAGGAGCTTGTTCCTAGCGTTGTATATCCTAGCAGAGCTTGGTCCTTAGCGCTAACGCTTTCTCGTTATCACTTCCCTACAGGCTCTCCAAAAAAGACAGCAGAGCCGAGCGTTCTTCTCTTGTAGAATTGAGGAAACGCTCTCTCGAAATTTCAGCTTCGCCTCCGTGCCAGAGAATTGCCTCGGTGAGATTGCGGGCGCGACCATCGTGAAGCAGTGTCGTATGGCCATTAACCCGCTCTTGCAGACCAATTCCCCAGAGTGGAGGAGTGCGCCACTCCTGCCCGCTTGCTTCAAAATCCTCCCGACCGTCAGCGAGGCCCGCTCCCATGTCATGGAGAAGGAGATCCGTGTAAGGCCGGATAGTCTGGTTGCGCAATTCGGCGAGCTGATGAAAATCTCCCGTCTTGAGCTCCGGGGTATGACACGATGCACACTTCATTGCCGCGAAGAGTCTCTGCCCTTGCCTCACAGTCGGGTCACTCACATCGCGGCGCGCTGGGGGCGCGAGTGTTTGAAGGTAGGCCGTCACCCGCTGCAGGATTTTGGCTGTTAGTTCGGGCTGTTCGTCATCAGGCGTGCTCACGAACTTGTGGAGCTCGGCGTAGGAGGTTGTGTGATTTTCACTCGGAAAAAGGGGCGACGTGATCCCCAGATCTCCAACGAAAGCTCCTGCTGTCTGCTGCCGGAGTGAGGGCTGGTTCGCCTTCCACCCAAAGCGGCCTGTGACGAGCTTTTTTCCCTCATAATCCCAGACCATATTCACTTTCCCTGAAATTCCGTCACCGTCTAGATCGTTTGGATCGGCCTGAGCTCTCAGGGTCTCGTCGTCCACGGCCGCCAGCAATCCTAGCCCGTGAACTGCCGGAGCTACCCGTGGGCTGAATTTGGTATCTGGACTGAGGGGACCAGCGCCCAGATCAACGATGTCATAAATTGGGCGCCGGAGGCTGAAAGGTTCCCCATCGGTGTATGTTCCGCCTACTTCTTCATACCGAACTTGGACGTGCCCTTCCGGCTTAAGGCCTGGAAGGGCTCTCTCGCTCAATTGCAGTCCGTAGGCCGGGTCCGGAACCGGCCCGCCCGTTTCGAGACGACCCGGAAGGCTGATTCTCATCACCAGCCCGAGAGAAATTTCTCCTTTCTGAGGCGGCTCAGCACGCCCGTCACGCACATGGCATGCCGAGCAGGAGCGAGCGTTGAAGAGATGGCCCAGCCCGTCCCTCGAAGTAGTGGACGCCGGGGACGCAACCCAGTTCTGGTTGAAAAAAGAATTTCCGACGGTGTGTTGCCTTCTGGTCAGTCGACTGATGTTGGCGAGAGGACGGGCGAACGCTTTGTCGTTGGTGACAAAGACTGTAGTATCTCCCCCACTCAGACGATCGTCACTCCACGCAATCGAGGCCGTAAAAAGCCAGATCAGTGCATGAAAAGTCGACCGACGCGCATATCTCATCCCTCTTCTTCGCTAATGGGCACACCAAAGCCCATCTCCCCAGCCATGGCAACGAGAAGTTTGGCCTGCTCCTCCAGTGTCTCAATCGTGTGGAGGATTGCTTTCCGTCCGGGCGCGTCATCCTCCCCGAGGATCGCCTGATCAAATGGAACTGGAATCGCCTTCGCGGCTGCAACAGAATCCTCGATCTTGGAGCCAAGCTGCCCGGCAAGTTCGGGCTTAAGGCCCTGAGCGAGAACCTGCAGTCCAGGTCCGCTCAGCTCCTTGTAGGAACCGGTCCACACGTTGTGGATTCCAACGAGGTCGTAGACCATGTCATTGTGGGTAGTATCGGAAAAGCAAGAGTGCTCGTCCTCCTGCGCTTGGGTGTCGTAAGCCACGTTCAAGCGCTCAGCAGCCATTTCGAACCCGCTAAGCATTGACATACCGGTCATTATCTTTTCGAGAGCCTTACTAGTGGGCAGCTTCAGGAACTCTCCCCGATAGTTGTCCTTTTCAGGCACCCATTCAGCAACGAGTCCCTCCAGCTTCTCCACCACAAGGTTGGTGACGGCCCGCAGATAGTCTCCGCGCCTGTCTGCGTTGTCCGCGGTCGTGTAATCGGTGAAAGGCCGGTCCCCCGGACCTTCTGCAGAAAAGTCCTGACCCCAGAGAAGGAATTCGATGGCATGATAGCCGCAGCTGATGTTGGCCTCTCCATCTTTTTCGTTCAAGGACTCTATAAGAGCCGCGTCAATGTTCGGGAACTCGGCCGCATTATTCACGACGCCTGAACCCGCATTTCCCTCCACGTAGTCAATGTAGGCCTCATCCATCGGCCATGCATTCAGGAGTCCCTCCGGTCCATCCTCGTCATCAATAGGGCCCTCGTAAAATCGAAAGACTTCCGTCTGCAGGTAAGGCAGTCGCGCTGCCGTCCAGGAGTCCCGGGCCTTCTGCATGAGTTCCGCTGTCGGCTCGGCAAGGAAGGCATTGACGGCACCCTGCATCGTCTTCGCGTCAGCGAGCGCGTCGGTGTAGGTCGCGGAAACGAGCTTGGCGTAATGCTCAACAACCTCGGCTTCCGTCACCGCTTGGTCGTTTACGAGGGCTTTGCCATTGGCGCCAGCCTGGTCACTGGATCCGGATTCTCCCTGTTTGCAGGACACAAGGGCAACCGCCAGAGCAATAATAAGAGGAAGGGTCGTTCGATTCATGGGGTAATAATGACACAGTTTGGCCTCTCGTCTTCTCTCCAATTGTACCAGTTTAGCGAGAAATTGTCCATAGGCCTTCCGGAGCTATGGAGAGAAATCGATGCAAAAAGCGACAAACTTCAGTGTTTGACCGAATAATCAATGGTTGGTACACGTATAACACATAAGGCGGACCGAGAACAATCCGCCACAGAAACCTTAACTCCTGACTGAATGATGAAAGAAAAACTCCTCAGCCTATTCGCCCTTATGTCCCTTGGCCTCAGCCCTCTGGCCCTCGCGGACAACAAGCTGTGTCCGATTATGATCGAAGACGAGACCGACGAGGAAGAAGTCGTCGAGTTCGAGGGAAAGAAAGTGCTCTTCTGCTGCGGCACCTGTGTAAAACTATGGAATCAGTCTCCGAAATACTACATTAAGGTGATGGGTGAGCTTCTTCCTCAGTTCAAGGGCATGGAGAAAGAGCTCGGCTTGGACGAGATCAAGGTCCTCCCGCAGAAGTTCTGTCCCGTTTACCCTGATCGCATCGTCACGCCGGAATCTCCAAGTGTTGATGTCCAAGGAGAGAAGGTTTACCTCTTCAGCAAGGCTGCAGTCCGTCGCTGGAGCCGGAAGCCGGAAGACTCCCTGAAGAAAGCTCTGGCGGCCGGGTTGCTTCCTCAGATCGAGGGCAACGCCAAGGTTGCTGGCAAAACTAACGAAGTCTCCAAGTAGACTCGAATCCCTTTAATTTTCGACACTCCTACCCGGAGCCCTAGGACAACTGGGAGTCAAATAATCCCAAGTCGCCGGCAGCATTAACACGCCCTGCGATGATAGGATTCTCCCGCACCGAAAGGCTCCGGTTGAGTGACGTAAGACACGAGACCGGGAGCCATTAATCGCACCACCGGCTCACTGCTCGCACATCATTCAGAGGGCCGGCCTCTGAAAACCCTTCATGCCGGAAATGGCGGCACACCCAAGGAGCTCCCTGCAACCAGACCGCTAGGTCAAACGGGCGCTGGAGCTCTCTAGCCATAGCTCTTGATCCGGTCGGGAAATGCCCCGGCGACAGAGCTTCATCCAGCGAGTGCGAAAAGAATGGCCTCCGAACAACCACCCAGGGTTTCTGCACCCAAGGAGAAGGCTGCCGGAGCAGCAGCTGTCGCCTCCTCCCTCAACCACGTTCTTCGTTCGGCCGGGGCAACTCAGGGGACTAAGGCCCTCCTCGGGCTTAATCAGGTTGATGGTTTTGATTGCCCCTCCTGTGCATGGCCCGACCCGGACGATCATCGGGCCAAGACGGAGTTCTGCGAAAATGGAGCCAAGGCAATTGCCTCCGAGGCAACTCTGCGCCGAGTCGACCGGGAATTTTTTGCCCGCTACTCGGTCACTGAACTACGTGAGCAGTCGGACTACTGGCACGATCAACGTGGGCGATTGACCGAGCCATTTATTCTCCGGGAGAATGCAACCCACTACGAACCCATTTCGTGGGATGATGCACTCACCTTGATTGCCAACGAGCTCAATTCTCTCCCCTCCCCAGATCAAGGGATCTTTTACACCTCGGGCCGCGCAAGCAATGAGGCTGCCTTTCTGTATCAACTTTTTGTCCGGCATTTTGGCACTAACAACCTTCCAGATTGCTCGAACATGTGCCACGAATCCTCCGGAGCGGCCCTGAAGGCATCCGTCGGCATTGGAAAGGGAACCGTCACCCTTGAGGATTTCTACGAGGCGGACACCATTCTCTGTATTGGCCAGAATCCCGGCACTAATCACCCCCGTATGCTTTCGGCCCTTGAAACAGCGGTCGAGAATGGAGCCCGGATCGTTGCCATCAACCCACTCAGGGAGGCCGGACTTCTTGGCTTCGCTCATCCTCAGAAAATAAGCGGCCTCTTGAATAAAGCGACTCCCCTCGCCTCTCAATACCTGCAGGTACGAATCAACGGAGATTTCGCTCTGCTGCGGGCCCTCGGCAAAGAATTGTTCCTGCGCGAAAATGCCCAGCCGGGGACTGTGATCGATCACACATTTATCGCCCGGAACACCCGCGATATTGACGCCTACCGGAACATCTGCGAAGCGGCATCTTGGGATGACCTGACCGATAAATGCTCCATCTCCCGCGCGGAGATCGAAAAACTCGCGGATACAATTCTGCGTGGAGAAAAAAAGCTTATTACCTGCTGGGCGATGGGCCTGACCCAGCACCGTAACGCGGTAGCCACGATCCGGGAAATCGCGAACCTCCACCTTTTACTTGGCGCTATCGGCAGACCAGGCGCTGGGCTCTGTCCCGTTCGGGGACACTCAAACGTGCAGGGAGATCGCACCATGGGGATTTTCGAAAGGATGCCGGAAGCCTTTCTTGCCGCTCTCGATAGAGAATTCGGCATCAGATGCCCGAGGGAGCATGGCCATGACACCGTCAACGCCATCCTGTCCATGCACCGGAACCCGGGGCAGGTATTTCTCGCCCTCGGAGGCAATTTTCTACAGGCCGCACCGGATACGAATTTCACCTCTGCCGCTCTGGAGAATTGTCGCCTGACCGCTCACATTGCCACCAAGCTCAACCGCTCGCACCTTCACACGGGCAACATCGGACTGATCCTCCCCTGTCTGGGACGCTCAGAGCATGACGAACAGAAATCCGGCCCTCAATTCGTCACATGTGAAAACTCCATGGGAGTTGTCCAAAGGTCTCGGGGTACTCTTGAACCAGCCTCCCCTGCATTACGATCTGAAGCATACATCATTTCCCGCCTGGCCGAGGCTACTCTCGCTGAACGAACTTCGATTGACTGGCAGCGGTTTCGCGACAATTACGATCACATCCGGGAAACCATCGAACGCGTGGTGCCTGGATTCGAGAGTTACAACGAGCGAGCGAGGAAAGATGGGGGCTTCTATCTGCCCAACGGAGCGAAAGAGCGAAGCTGGGACACTCCAGATGGAAAGGCCTGTTTCTCCGCAGCGGCCTTCGAGCAATTCGAGGTCAGCGAGGGGCGCCTCATTCTGCAGACCCTGCGCAGCCACGATCAGTTCAACACCACGGTTTATGGTCTCAACGATCGCTATCGGGGGGTTGGACTCGGGCGCCGGGTTCTCTTCATGAATCCAGACGATATGAAGGACAGGAACATTGCGCCAGTAAGTCTCATTGATATCACCAGTCACTGGCAGGAAGAGCAGCGCACCGTGCAGTCCTTCTACGCCATCCCATACGACATTCCCCGCGGCAGCGCTGCTGCATATTTTCCCGAAGCCAATCCACTTGTCCCCATCGACTCCACTGCCCGGGAATCTAATACCCCGACCAGCAAAGCCGTCGAAATTTCGGTGCAGGCCTCCTCTCGCTGATTACCCTCGACCTGTCATTTAAGGCGTATCGCACGAGAACCTGCACCCACCTCAGCCTTCTCCAGAATGACCGTAGAAGGCTGATTCCTTCCGGCCTTAACCGTGAAGGACCTCCCTTTGGGCGCACCCGGATTGAAGGTCTTTCCATGAGCCCTTACGGTGTAAAGAATCTCACCGGAGAGATCATCAATGAGCTGGACTACAGGATTCTCCACATCGAAGGTTATCTCCCCGAGTTTACCCCAGGAGGGAGGGTCGTAATTATCAAACTGCGAGATCGTCCGGGGCCATCCCGCATACTGCTTGGCCGCGGCATCAGTGATGTCAACATTTCGAGGCCAGCACTCCATGGTAATTTCCCGCTTCTTTGTATTCAGCCTGACAACACCAAACCCGGCAGAACGGGTGTTGAGAAGCTTTCCAGCTGGCTTTTTCTCTGGGTTAGCAGCGGCATAGTTCGTGACCTTGTTTGCAAAGCCATCGAGGTGATCCCCGGTGTAGTCGGGAGCACCAGCCTCACGGTTCGCCCCGGGTTTAAGTGGCTCCCACCACCGCAGGTATAAATTAGCGATTGATGGCACACAAAACGACCAGATCGCATCTCGATGATTCTCCAGCCCATGGTGAAAAATCGTCGCGAGGTGCTGATCTCCAGCACAATGAAAGGCAAAGCCCTTCCGCAGTGCCGAAAGAGCTCGGCTCCGACCCGACTGAGGCCAGCCGTTTGAGTCCATATCGGCATGAAGTCGTCCATTGGCACCGCCATGAATATGCGCTCCTCCACAGAAAATTGTAGCCGAGAGAGCGACCTTCATCTCCGTGTTGGTCCAATCCTGTGACCAGCGGTCGAGGAACTTCAGTTGGCGCTGACCCAGCAGGATAGCCCCATCCACATCAACACTTGCAGGATCATATTCCGGATTACGGATATGGTCTGGTCGAGGACCCTGCTTGGGAACGCGCCCGGCGGGACCAGTCTTAAATTTACGATCCTCGAGGATGGCAAAATCCACGTTTCCCCAGTTCAGGTTGGTAAACCAGACTCCGATCCCCTGCCCAATCTTGTGGGGATCCACGGGATCAGGAAAATGACTGGTCTGCGCTCTCTCGACCTCCTGAACATAAACCCCCGGCCGGGCATATCCCCCGTCCGATGCACCTCCGAGAGTCGATACCTTGCCACTCTCTCCCCAGAGATTGGGCTGCCCGGCATCGTGATCGTCGGGCAGGCAAAGAGTTGGTCGGTCCTTGATGATCTCGCCAAAATCCCGACCAAACTTCAGCCATCCCGCATAATGCTTGAAGTGATCGTAAACCTGGTCTCCGGCGAAGAAGAGCACATCAGCGTCAATTCTCTTCACGTTTTCGATGATATCCTTCCTCGAGATATCTCCACCATGAGCTGGGTGGATGGAATTCCCCGTAAAAGCAGCCACCACTACTTCACCCTTATCCACCGGGTTCTTCCGGATCGTTCCTGTGTAGGTCGAACCCGCTTCGTGAATAACACGGTATTCGTGCGCTTTGGAATCGTTCCATTTTTCCACCCTGAACGGAGCCGTCCATCCGGGTTCAATGGCCTTGGTGCGAGCAACTTCGACCCATTCGCCCTCTTTCTTGATCTCCAGACGCACAATCCGGCTGTCGCCCGCAGCGAGGGGATAAAGCTGAGCGGTCAGCTTCAGAATATTGTCATGAACCGTATACAGGGCGAAGCAGATGAGATCCTTTTTCGCAACCTTGGGAACGGAGAGAACAGCCCGTCCCTTTCTCTTTTGATTTTTTTGCTGGGAGACCGCGACACCGGCGATCAGGACGACGAGAGCGGAAATTGTGAGCCATTTAATAAACTTCATCTGAGTGCGTGTTGAATTTCAATCGATCGGTTATCTCGTCATCTTGCTCGGACCGGCCGTCTAGTGGCCATCCGGCCCGGTCCCAGTTTTAGAATCTGCTGATACCGTCTCAAGCTCATCCGATCGACGCCAGACAAGAAAAAGATAAAGGGGAATGACATAATGCGGAGCCCTCAGCACAGCCTCGTGAATAAATTGATCCGCACCCCAGTAATTGAGGCTGAAAGACATTCCCGCCACCGGCCGTGCGATAGCGGTCAATAACCCCCAAATAGCGGCATAAAGGGCGCAGGACCGGCGCGAAACCTTGAGAAAGATTCCAACACACACGACAAAATCGAGTATTCCTGCCCACCAGAGCAGGCTGGTTGCTGTCTCATGCTCCACCCCCAGAATCTCCGTTGTCATCGCCTGAAAAGTTGCCGGCATAGGCCAGAGATTCAGCGCGTAGCACCCGTGACCGATAAAAGTCAGAATCATTGCCACCATGGCAGCCGCGATTGTGACCCGATGCCGCGCTCCCAGACGTAATGCCAGCACCAGCAACACCGGAGCAAGAACCTGACCGCCATGCTCCACCAACATTGGAATCTGGCACTGCGCGCCTATGAAACGAGCATAAGCAAGAATCCCCAGAAGGGCTCCTCCTCCCAGCAAGCCCATCATCTGGAGATAGGATTTCTTTCGGGCGGTTACGGTGAGTATCGTAGCCGCGAGGTAAAACCAGCTCGTGAAACCAATCCACCGCTGAACGAGTCCATCATTGGCGCCCGTACCAACAAACTCATCCCAGTCAATTCCCATACGCTCTGCCAGTGCGTGACTTGATTCCTGCCACAGCAATACTCCATAGGGGCCTTCCCAGTAGAAATGGACCCACGTCCATCCTGCAAGGCAGAGGAAAGCTCCAACACGCAGGAGAAGCACCAGATGGCTGTCAGCTTTTAACGGTTTCACTATCGTATCTCTCTGAAGATATCTTGGTTCTGACTCTGCTTTATATCTAGATTCTCCGGTATAAAAAAAGTAACTACAAGTGATTGTAATCCACCGCTATCGAGATTGTGGGTTTACATTCCCCCGACGCTGAACATGATCCACTGATCATGAAACGTCTGGTTTGCTCCGCCTTTACCCTGATCCTCTCCCTTTCTGTTTCGGTTGCGGCCCCGGTAGGAAAATACCCCTCTCTTCCGAGCAAGGTTCTCTCCAACTATACGCCCAGCAGCGTCGATTCCCATGACTCGGCAACAATGGCGAATCGGGCTAACGCCTTCCTCTCCTCGCTCGACAAGAAACTCCGGGCTCAGGCAGCCCTTTCCTCTGACAGTCCTGAGAAAGCGAAATGGACCAACGTCCCGCCCCGCGGACCTCAGGGAGGAGTTCGACTTGGCGACCTTAATGAAAAGCAATTGAAGAGCGCTTGCGACCTCCTTGCCGCAGTTCTCAGCCCGCAAGGCTATGGGAAAGCCCGTAACATCCCTCTTGCCGATGACCGCCTCCTCCGTAATGGCCAACGTCGTCCCGGTTTCGGAGCGGAGGACTACTGGCTGGCGATCTTTGGCGAGCCATCTCAGGACAAGCCATGGGCTCTCCAGTTTGATGGACATCACATCGCGATCAATCTGGCTTTCCACGGCAAGCGTATGTCGATGTCGCCAACCTTCATTGGAACTCAGCCGCGGGAGTTTCAACTCGCAGGCAAGAAGATTGTGCCTATGGAAAAAGAAGCTCCGACAGGCCTGGCACTTTTCGAGGCGCTTGACGCATCCCAGAAGAAACAGGCTACCATCCGCCCAAAACGGGCCAATCTGGTCGCGGCAGCTGGCAAGGATGGCTTTGTTCCTGATCCCCTGGGATTACCCTGCAAGAACCTCAAGGACAAGCAACGTGCAATTCTGATGAACGTCCTCAAATCGTATGTCGGTGATCTCCCGGGTGCGCATGCCAAATACCGAATGGAGGAACTTCAAGCTGAGATAGACCAGATGAACTTTGCCTGGTGGGGCCCTGGGGAAAAGGGCGGTGACTTTTCCTACCGCATTCAAGGACCCAGCGTGATTGTCGAATACGCTGGTCAGGATCTTGGGGGGGATCCCCACAATCATCTGCATTCAATGTATCGGGATCCGACTAATGAATACGGGGCCCGGCTCGGAAAGAAGGCGAAGAATTAATCTTATCCCTAAAGAGCTCCAGCATACCGGAGAGAAACTCTGGCAGTTCCCGCCTTCTCAGTTCTGAATACCAAGCAGAAAAGTGGATCTCAACGCTTGAGCAGCGCCACCGATACCTTAAAACAAACCTTACCCATGAAAGTTACTATCCTCGGAGGAGGCGGAAGGGTTGGATCCAATGCTGCATTCTGCCTGCAATGTGCCGGAATCGTATCCGAAATCCAGCTTCTCGATGCCAACAGGAAAATGGCGGAGGGCGAAGCACTGGATCTGGTGCATGGAGCATCATCACTTGCAGACCAGCGAATTTATGAGGGCGACTATGACCGGGCCCGGGACTCTGACATCTTTGTCATTACGGCCGGTCTGCGCCGGAAACCTGACGAGAGTCGTCTTGATCTAATTAACCGCAACGTCGGTCTCTTCTCAGAGGTAATCGGAAGCATTAAGGCGGCCGGCATGAAGGATAACGCCATCGTCTTCGTCGTCTCAAACCCTGTCGACATCCTGACTCATCTCGCGGCCAGCTTTCTGGACCTGCCTCCTGGACGAGTGATCGGACTGGGCACAATGCTCGATACTGCTCGTTTTCGCTCCCTGATCGCGTCCGAACTCGACCTCGCTCCAACACAGGTCAGAGCTCTCATCCTTGGCGAGCATGGAGATACCATGCTTCCCTTGTGGTCCTCAGCCACCGTCGGCGGTCTGCCCCTGACGGAAGTGGAGGGATGTGATGCAAATTTTCAGAGGGGAATCTTCGAGCGAACCAAGAAAAGTGGAGCGGAGGTCATCAGCCGCAAAGGTGGTGCCGGCTGGGCAGTTGGAGCAACTATGGCCGAGGTCATTCACTCCATCGCTCTCGATCGAAAGCAGCTCCTGCCAGTTTCTTCACTTCAGAACGGGGCCTATGGACTCAAGGATGTCTGCCTCAGTGTCCCCTCCGTGGTGGGTCGGTCAGGGGTTGAGAAGCACCTCGAGCTGAAGCTGTGGCCCAAAGAAGAGCAAGCGCTCAAGGCCTCTGCCAAAGCCCTTCAAACGATGCTCGCTTCCGTGGCTGGCTGACAGTGCAAATGGAATATCACTCCATTTTGGACCGCGGTCACTAATTAGGGCTAGACTGTGCTCAAAATCGGCGGAACCTTCCGACCCGGGCTTCGCTTAAGAGGCTCATGGCAGCGACGTCAAAATAGCCAGCTGACCCGTACTACTCGATATGAAACTCCCTACCATCCTCGCTCTTTTCGCCCTCACGATCACAGCAATAGCCCATCCCGATCACAAGTTGCGTCACTGGGAGCAAGCCAGTCCCGACCCAGATCGAATCATCCTGACGTGGACGGGAAGCACCGCGAACAGCCAATCCGTCACTTGGCGGACCGATACTTCCGTCAAGGAGGCCTCAGCAGAAATCGCGCTTGCCCTCCCGAAGGCGCGGTTCGATGAAGGCGCGAAAAGCTACAAGGCCCGAACCGAGAAGCTCGAACTTGTCGATCCCGCCAAGGTGGTCGTTCACTATCACTCTGTTGAATTCTCGGAGCTGAAACCAGATACCCTCTACGCTTACAGAGTTGGCAGCGGGGATCGCTGGAGTGAGTGGATTCAGTTTCGCACCGCCAAGGCAGAAGCAGCCCCATTCTCCTTCCTCTACTTTGGAGACGCCCAGAATTCCATTTTGTCCTTCTGGTCGCGCATTATCAGGGCGGCCTACAAAAAAGCTCCTCATGCCGCTTTCTCGATCCATGCGGGCGATCTTGTCAATACTGCCCACAAAGACCGGGAATGGGCTGAATGGTTCAAAGCGGGGGGATGGATTCACTCCTCCGTGCCCTCAATACCTGTTTCGGGAAATCATGAATATACCAACCTTAAGGTCGACGGAGTGGATAAGGGTAAGCAGCTTGCCATCCAATGGCGGTCGCAGTTCTCTCTCCCACCTGCAAGTGATCTGCCCGATTCTCTGGCAGAGACCGTATACACTCTCACCTACCAGGGAGCACGGATCATCGCGCTAAACTCCAACCGCGAGATTGAGGCCCAAGCCAAATGGCTTGAAAAGGTCCTTTCTGAAAACACCAGCAAGTGGACGATCGTGACCATGCACCATCCCATGTTCTCGTCAGGGGCTGGGAGGGACAATTCTAAAAATCGAAAGGTCCTCAAACCTATTATCGACAAATACAAGGTAGATCTCCTCCTGCAGGGCCATGATCACACCTATGCCCGTGGGCACACTCCTGTGCGCATGAGTGATACTGAAAACAACAAGATCAAATCACTTTACGTGAACTCGGTTAGCGGACCAAAGATGTATGATTTCCGTAAGGACGGATGGAATACTTATAAGCCAGACGGAGTCCTCCTCGCGAGAAAGGCGGTTAAGACTCCGTTCTTCCAGGTGATTGATGTTGAGGGTGAGTGGCTGACCTACCGCGCCTTCATGGCCAACGGTCAACTCTACGATGCCGTTCGCCTTCAAAAGCTCGCTGACGGAACCAAGGAGATGCATCCTTGGAAAGACGACCTGGGAAAGGAACGGTAACCTGTAAACACAAAGATGGAGCTAAGACCCTGTGACAAATTCGCCGCAGCTATTACCGGTTCTGCAGATAGCCCCGGGCAAGGAATTCTCCAAGTTGCACGATACCTGCTGTCGGAATGACCAGCATCTTTTCCTGAGGCGGCAGATCAAAGGCCTTCAGGTGAAAGGATGCTGGATCTGAAGCTGCCACCTCATTCACTTTGCCGACCACATCCAGCTTGTTGAGATTCTCCACGTTCGTAGGAGGCTGCTGGCTTACAAACCACCTCAGCCCTGGCTGCTCCAAATCTTTACGGCTTTCCGCAATGATGGCCTTTACTCGGTCTGCCGCATCCTTGCGGTAAGGATAATGAGACATGTCATTCTCGCCCATATGATAAAAGATCCCCTCGACTTCCACTTCATGCCCCTTTGCTGACAATTCCTCGATTGAGTCTTTTACGAACTGGATAAATTTCGGATAAATATGCCGGCTTTTCGCCATGCTCCCTTCCGGAGTCCAGTCAATGATTTGCGAGCCGCTGTGGGTGAATTTGGCAATGGCGATGTTCCCCTCGGTTGCTCCGACAACCGTCCGGGCAAAACTCAACTCCGGACCGAAGGTGTCATAGTATCCGGTTAAGCCAAGCGGCTCCCAACCCTGTGAACGGTGATAGCCTCCGCCTAGGTCATATTTGTAGGCAATCTTGGCGTTATCCTGGGAAAGAGATTCCCCACCCTTGAGATCCCTGAGCTCCTGCCTGAAAGCACGCTCTCCCTCCATGTTCCGATGTCCTGCAAGAATGAAGAGCTTTACCACACTCCCTTTTTTGTAGGGCCATTTTTTCAAAGGGCGGGGTGATCGGACGGTCAGGCCAATCGTGCGCAGGTAGGCAGCGGCATAGTTTTCCCCATGCTGCAGTTGCCCAAGGGTCCCATAGTGGTAGTGCAACCCTACCGGACGGCCAATCTCCGCCCCCACATGTGAAGTGGGCACATACTCCGCCCGAACATCGCTCGACGTGACCTCTCGCTGGCCAAGGCTGATGGCATACATACGGGGCCGAAGATCCATTCCCCAGATCGTCTTGGTGCATAACTCCCCAATGTAGAACTTGAGGTCCGGAGTCCTGAGGTCCCGGCGCCAGCTGGAGAGAAATCTCTTCAGATTCCGGCCATAGGATTCCATGTAATCTCCGTTAAACATATCGTTCTCACCCTGGTGCCACATGAACCCCTCGAGACGATACTTGATCCCCTTATCGTCTAGCCCGGCCAGAGCCTTCCGGATAGCCTCAAGCGCGAGGGGATACATCTTAAAACCGATAGGATCATCTGGATTCCAATCCCCTCCGAGATGAGTTCCCCCGGCTGCAACCTTGATGATACCAACAGGAGCTTGAATATGTCTGGTTACCTTCCGGGCAAAACTCAGTTCCGGCCCGACCACTTTATTGACAGGCTGAAGTGCCACCCATCCCTCTGATCGCCTTTTGTTCTCTCGACCGATACAATAGTTGAACAGGACCTTCTCCTGTGGATTTTCCAGCCCGGCATACGGCGGAAAGCGCTTGATGTCTCCCACTTTAGAATCAGAACCCACCATGTTGGACTGGCCTGCGAAAATGAACACCCGCAGGGTCTCGTGATCCTCATTACCCTGCCCTGATACCGACAGCGCGGACGACCAGAGAAGGAGACAGTAGGCAAGAACGGAGAAACGGTGAGGCCTCATCATTCTTCCCAAGATTCATAGGACAGGCCCCGAGCCAAGGCCTTTAGTAGGAAATCAAACCTTTCAGGGAATTTTGACCCAAGAAAAACAGTGGTGCGCACGAGAGGACTCGAACCTCCACGAGTTATTCACTCACTAGAACCTGAATCTAGCGCGTCTACCAATTCCGCCACGTGCGCCCGGAAATCGGGGCGGCAGAGAAGCACCCACACGTTGAGATTGCAATGTATTTTGCACAATCCCTACTAGCGGTGTCGTTTCGTCATTGCAAACAGCTCTCAAGAGCCAACCATCCCCGAGCCATGAAAAAAATCTCTGCCCTTGTCTTCATCCTCCTTCTGGGAGGAATTTCCTTTCTTCCAGCCGAAGAAAATACGACCGCTTCCTGGTCACACAAAGGCAGCGATATTCAAGTCGACCCAGAGGTCAGATTTGGGTCCCTTAAGAATGGGATGAGGTATGCTATCCGTAAGAATGCCGAACCTCCGGGACGAGTCTCCCTGCGGCTTCACATCGCTGCAGGCTCCCTGCACGAGGCGGACGATCAGCGTGGGGTAGCGCACTTTCTTGAACACATGGTTTTTAACGGAAGCAGGAATTTTCCTGACGTTGAAAACCTCCTTGGCAGAATGCAGCGGCTCGGAATTGCATTTGGTGCTCATGCTAACGCTTACACTTCGTTTGATGAGACCGTTTACATGCTCGATCTTCCCAACCTTGAGGAGGAAACCTTGGAGCTTGGATTTGACGTCATGAGGGACTTCGGTGATGGAGCCCTACTCGAATCCAAGGAAATCGACAAGGAGCGAGGGGTTATCCTTTCCGAGAAGCGTTCACGAGATTCTGTCGAAATGCGACTCATGGAGCAGCAATTTGATTTGCTTCTCCCTGACTCCCTCATCACTGAGCGCTTCCCGATTGGAACCGAAAAGGTCATCAAGGAAGCCAAGCGCGACAGGTTCACCTCTTTTTATAAGGATTACTACATTCCGACCAACATGACATTCATTGCCGTGGGAGATATTGATCCTGAAGTCTACGAGAAACGGATCATCGACCAGTTTTCTTCCATGAGGAACCCTGACAAGCCGGGTCCAGCACCAAAAATGGGGACGGTTCCAGAAGGATTCAAATTCCAGGCGGCAGTCTTCTCCGACAAGGAAGTTAAGAGTGACGACCTCGCCCTTGGCTTTGTGCAGAAGTATGAAAAGAGCCCAGACAGCGTTGCAAACAGGATCAACAAAACTCCCCTCGGAGTAGCAAATTCAATTATCGGGCGTCGGTTCGAGATCCTCGCAAAAAAAGAGGGATCCCCCATTTCGTCCGGAAGTGCAGGACGCTTTGAGTGGTTCAATGCCATCGAATTCGGGTCGATCGACGTAACCGCCGTGGAAGGGCAATGGGCAGCTGCGGTCCCGGTTATGGAACAGGAGCTACGGCGCGCTCTAGAATACGGCTTCACCTCCACCGAATTAGACGAGGTGAAGGCAGAGATAATTAATCGCGCAGAACAAGCCGTGAAAAGAGCCGA
>CEQX01018296.1_pt1 | contig 21085 bp, 15 predicted proteins | sample 356261 | NCBI WGS metagenome assembly CEQX01 (sample SAMEA2621076, study PRJEB7988) | marine metagenome | isolation source: saline water (ENVO:00002010), including | reverse complement strand
ACCTAACATTAAACCCATTATAGTCTGATGTTGTACTTGCAATAGATATTGATGAGTTTTCGGCTAAGAAAAAATTTGCAGAGTTTTGACAATTATTATTGTCTGTTATAGTTATTTGGTAATTGCCTGATGCTAAATCACTTATTGTTGGTGTTCCATTACCTGTCATAGGGTGGTCACCAATCCAATTATATGTATATGGAATTGTGCCGCCAGAAATTGTTGTGCTTATTATACCATCACTAAATCCAAAACAACTAACTGGGTCTATAGATTCAAAAATTTCAATATTTTGTGGTGGTGGCGAAATCGTGAATGGTCCTGCCGAATGATTACACCCTAAATTATCAGTTATAATTAGATTATATATATCAGATTCTAAATTATTAATGTCTTCACTTGCTGATGAGTAATTATTATTTAGAGATGTCCATGCAAAATTAAATGGTGGTGAGCCATTGCTAGTTGTTATATCAATTGCCCCAAAAATTTCTCCGGGACATATGTTATCGTCAACAACTGCGTCTATTGTAACTGGAGTTGAAACAAATACTGTAACATTGTCCGAATAAGTGTCAGGGCATTCTGAGGCAGTTACTGTATATGTTGTTGTTGTCAGAGGAGCTACAACTATATCTGTACCATTTCCAATAACATTGCCTAAATCATCTTCCCAAATTACATTAGCGTTGTTTGCTCCGTCAGGTACAAATCTAAAAGCTTGATTATTACCTGTAAGTTGAGTGTTATTCCAACCAGCTTCAATTAAAAATTGACTTTCGTCTTCATTTACTATTCCTAGTACTGATTCACCACCATTCCATGTGGCACATAAAGGTTGATCTTGGATATGTATTTCTATTACATTAGTGGTTTCGAATATTTTTATTTGACCATTAAATTGTAATCCAGCACATGAGAAATAACCAAAATCTTCAAATGATGCTACAAATCTTCTAAATGGTGCAACTCCATAAACGTTATAGTATAATCCACCTCCATTATTTGGATTTAAATCCATCCATGGTCCCATAATAGCATTTATAACTTGTCCAGGAGGCATTGCACTAGGGATAGCATAAGTATTCCATGGAGAGTACCCATTTGCATCAGTTAAATCAAATGTTAAGTAGTTGTTAGTAGAAATTAAAAGTTGATTAAAAATATTTCCATAAAAACAAAAATCAAACCCTATATCAATAACTCCTGAAAAAATGTCATCACCAAGTGCATTAAGATTTGTTCCTGAATTAAATGGATCCAAATTTAACGGAATGTTTTCTATTGAATAATCGCTAGTTCCAATAGAATTTGGCGTGTAATCAGCAGATAAGTTGACATTCTCAATATCACAAATAATAATATCATCACCTGCATCAATTTGAGCATATGCTTGATTGATATATATAAATATTACTGCAATTATTTTTATTACTTTCATCATAAAATGAACAATTTTTTGGTAGAATGTTCAGCTTATAAACATACAAAAAAATTAAACATCTAAAAGTTAAATTTCATTCTGAATTATATTAGTTGGCAATATCCATCTCTAAATTTCTTTACTTTAATTGTAATGATATTTTCAACTTAAATAATTAGTTTTGTATAAAATAAAAATTTTATGAAAGTAACAGTAGTTGGAGCTGGAGCAGTTGGTGCAAGTTCCGCAGAATATATTGCAATAAAAAACTTTGCTTCTGAAGTTGTTTTAGTTGATATAAAAGAAAACCTTGCTGAAGGCAAAGCTATGGATTTGATGCAGACCGCTTCTCTAAATGGTTTTGACACAAAAATTATAGGAAGTACAAACGATTATTTGAAAACTGCCAATAGTGATGTGGCAGTAATTACTAGTGGTATACCAAGGAAGCCAGGAATGACTCGTGAAGAATTAATTGGTATAAATGCTGGTATTGTATCTTCAGTTTCAGAGAATATTATTAAGTATTCACCAAATGTGATCCTAATTATTGTCAGTAATCCGATGGATACCATGACATACTTGGCTCATAAAGTCACAGGCCTTCCAAAAAACAGAATTATTGGTATGGGTGGTGCATTAGATAGTGCAAGATTCAAATATAGGTTAAGCCAAGCTTTAGAATGTCCTGCATCGGATGTTGATGGAATTGTAATTGGCGGGCACAGTGACAAGGGTATGTTACCTTTAGTAAGATTAGCTACAAGAAATAGTGTAAGAGCTTCAGAATTTTTAAGTGATGAAAAAATGAATGAAGTCATGGAAGAAACAAAAGTGGGAGGTGCTACACTTACCAATATGTTAGGTACTTCAGCTTGGTATGCTCCTGGCGCAGCCGTATCATCTTTAGTTCAAGCTATAGCTTGTGATCAACATAAAATGTTCCCTTGTTCTGCTTTGTTAGAAGGTGAGTATGGTTTAAATGATTTATGTATAGGTGTTCCTTTAATTTTAGGAAAAAGCGGTATTCACAAGATAGTTGAAATTGATCTTAATCAACAAGAGAAGGATAAGTTAGCAGAATCTGCTAAAGGTGTTAAAGCAACTAATTCATTATTAAATTAAATTTAAATTATTTTAAATATTTCAGTGACTGAATATTTTTTAATTTTTAATTATTTTTCTCCATTCTGAATAGCCTTCTTGTTTAATATTTATTAAGTAATAACTCGTTGATAAAAAGCTTATATCCAAAGTTGAGGTGCCATAAATTTTTTTGTCTAAAATTAAATGTCCAATATTAGAATAAATTAAAATTTGACTTTCATTAGTAGTTTCAATGGTTAGATAATTATTTGTAGGATTTGGATAAATTTTTAATTGATAATTGTCTTTAATAATTTCTAAATCACTAGCTACACTATCATTAATAAAATAAAAAAGTCCTCCTGATTGCATTCCTAAAAACATATCTCTTTTACCGTCGTTAGTGAAATCTTCATATACTAATGCAGTATTTTTACCTTGACTCAAATTCTGAAAGTCATCACTTACAAGTTCAAAATTTAAAGATAAATCATTATTGACAGATCTGTAATGATAAATTTGACCACTTTCACTTCCAATTAAAATATTAATTTCATTATTTTCTGCATAAACATAAGGCGTGCTAAATCCGTATAAGCTTTCATCATTGTTAACTGAAATGCCTCCAAAATCTTCATTAATAGTATTAAATATGGGTTCATATAATGTGCCTGAATTTTCTGCGTATGAAATTGTTCCATCTACTTGTCCAATTATTAAGTCAAATAAATTGTCACCATTCATGTCAAAAAGAAAAGGTGTTGAGTGTTGTCCAATGTCAATGTTGAAAAAATTAACATTTTGCAATTCAAATTCTGCATCTTGTCCTGAGTTAGCAATATTTTTAAAAAAATGAATTTTACCATTATTGTCTCCAACGATTAAATCGACATCCCCATCGTTATCTAAATCTGCAAGAGTAGGGAAAATGCCTTTAACTGATTGATTTAGAATAGTATCTAGTGGAATTGTTCCAAGTCCTCCAAAATCTCTATCTATAACTTCAAAGTTGGGTTCAGTTTGACTTCCAATATTTCTAAGTAAAGCAAGCTGAGACGATGGATTGGAATTACTAAAATATCCATAATTACCTATAATTAGGTCTTTCAATCCATCATTATTATAGTCAATAGTAGCAGGGTATGCTCCTGAACCAAAATCTAAGGTTTTATTTTGAAGAAAATTATTTTGAGTATATTGAAATGAAGGATTATTATCTCCCGCAGTATTTAAAAATACCATAATGCTTTCAAAATTTTCAGAGTTGTTTTCAGTATTCGGGCTAACAACTAAATCCCTTATGTTATCATTATTGACATCAAGATGAAATGCAGCTGGAAAAGAACTAATTTCTGCACTTATATTACTTCCATTTCCTATAGGGAAATTTTGATTTACTGAGATCATATTTGCATTTTGACTATTACCCCCATTAACTAGTAAATTCAGATTATTAAATGATACATCTCCTAAAATTAAATCCATATCATCATCTGCATCTATATCAAGAAGTAGTGATGATGAGCCGCTATGAGGGCCAAATGATCGAACTTCATTTTGATTATTTATTGCATCTTCATTGCAATTATTAAATTCGTAAGTATTTAATCCTTCGAAAAATTCTCCCCAACAATCGGTTTCTAATTTAAATATAAGACTGTCACAGTTTCCATAAAGCTCTTGACTTAAATTTTGATGGTATTCCATATAGCCACCACTTTGCTTGAAAGTTAGTACATCTATGTCTTGATCTCCATCAACATCAACAAAAGAAGGTATATCTACCTCTGAAATTATTATTGCACTTTGTATTGAGCCTAAATCACTGATTAAAGCTTGTTCTTCGACTTGAAAACTTAGGTTTTCAGCTTGAGAAGTGTTTTTAAAAACTTTGACATAACTATCATTGTAAGTAAATATATCTTCTTTACCATCACAGTTGTAATCAACTAATAGTGCCCAATTATACAAGTTTGGAAAATTTTTGCTGTAATCTTTACTATAATGGAAATCAGTTCCAATTGTATCATTATTATTCAAAAAACATAAAACCCTGTCTCCAACACGTTCAAAAACAAAAATATCAATTTTGCCATCATCATTCAAATCTATATTTGACAATTGACATGAATTTAATCCGCCGGTAAAGGGGTTTTTTATCAAAGTTCCATTTTCAACAATCGAAAGTTCGGATTGTTTTAGAAATTGTGAATAAACCGAAAAAGGCAGTGATAATATAATTAGAAGTAATGCTTTTTTCATTTTTACAAACTTACGATTAAAATTTTTTTATGATATTGTCAAAAAAATAATAAATTAAACTCAAAATTAATAGATTAGTATATTTTATTTCAATTGCTATTTCAAAATTGAAATTCTATATTTGCCCGATCTAAATTTATATGTTATGCAAAATAAAAGTTTTGTCTCCTTGTTTGCAATAGTATTTGCTATTGTTTGCTTATATCAATTATCTTTCACATGGATTGCCAAAGGTGTAGAAGAAGATGCAATTTCATACTCAAATGGTGACGAATTAAGAGAAAAAGCTTATTTAGACTCTATTTCATCTGAGCCAGTTTTTAATATAGGTGTCAAAAATTACACATACAATGAATGTAAGTCAAGAGAATTGAATCTTGGATTAGATCTTAAAGGCGGTATGAATGTTACTCTAGAAGTTTCAGTAGTTGATGTAATTAAAGCAATGTCTAATTACAACAAAGATGAAAATTTTAATGCTGCTATTCAAAAATCAATCGAAAAACAATTAGATAGTCAAGATGATTTTGTAACACTTTTTGCCCAATCCTTTTCTGAAATTAATCCTGAAGGTAAATTGGCTTCAATTTTTTATACTCCAGAGCTTAAGGATAAAATAAATTCTTCATCTTCAAATAATGAAGTTATTAGTGTAATTCGTGTTGAAGTTGAAAATGCTATAGACCGATCTTTTAATATTTTGAGGTCAAGGATTGATAGGTTTGGAGTGTCACAACCAAACATTCAACGTTTAGAAGGTTCGGGAAGAATATTAGTTGAATTACCAGGTGTTAAAGATCCTGAAAGAGTTCGCAAGCTTTTACAAGGAACTGCTCAATTAGAGTTTTGGGAAACTTATGAAAATGCTGAGATATTAGCTTCAATTGATCAAATAAATACATATTTGAAATCAACAGTTGATACAAAAGAAGATACAGCTGAAGAGGTGAAATTATTGCAAGAAGAAATAATTTCTGAAGATGATTTTGACTCTTCCTTATCTATTGAAGAACTATCTTCTGACACTGATTTAGATTCCGATTCAATAGCTATGAGTGCTGAGCAATTTTCAAGAGAAAATCCACTTTATGCAGTTTTATTTCCTAATTTGAATCAATCAAATCAGCCAATCGATGGGCCAGTTTGTGGAATTTCTTCCATAAAAGATACTGCTACTGTCAATAATTATTTAAAAATGGAAGAAGTAAAAGATATTCTTCCTAGGGATGTTCGCTTTGCATGGACCGTTAAACCATATGATCCAGATGGTAGATTTCTTCAGCTAATTGCTTTAAAAGTAACTTCTCGAGATGGAAAAGCAGCAATGGAGGGAGATGTAGTTACAGATGCAAGAACAGACTTTGGTCAATTTAATGGATTGCCAGAAGTTTCTATGACTATGAATTCCGAAGGCGCTCGTTTATGGAAAAGATTAACTGCAGATAACATAGGTAAAAGTGTTGCTATAGTACTAGATAGATATGTTTACTCTTTTCCAACAGTTCAATCAGAAATTTCAGGTGGAAGATCTCAGATTTCAGGTAACTTTAGTATTAATGAAGCTAATGACTTATCTAACATTCTAAAGTCTGGTAAATTACCAGCTCCTGCAAGAATTATTGAAGAGGCAATTGTGGGTCCGTCACTTGGAAAGGAAGCAATTGACTCAGGTTTAAAATCTTTTGTTATTGCGTTATCTTTTGTTTTACTTTATATGATGTTTTATTACAGTTTTGCTGGATTAGTATCTAATGTAGCTCTTTTAGCAAATCTTTTCTTTGTATTTGGAGTTCTTTCTTCTTTGGGTGCAGTTCTTACCCTCCCGGGAATCGCTGGTATAGTTTTAACGATTGGTATGTCAGTAGATGCAAATGTTCTAATTTATGAACGAATTCGTGAGGAATTAACTAATGGCAAAGGGCTTAAATTAGCTGTTTCAGATGGTTATAAAAACGCCTACAGCTCTATTATTGATGCTAATGTCACAACTCTATTAACAGGAATTATTCTTTATATTTTCGGTTCTGGTCCAATCAAAGGATTTGCAACAACTCTTGTAATTGGAATTTTAACTTCTCTATTTTCTGCTATTTTTATAACTAGATTAATTTTCCAATGGAGACTTGATAAAAAAGGAAAAGCTTCGTTTGATAATTCCATTACAAAAGGCGCTTTTAAAAATACTGCTATTGACTTCATTGGTAAGCGTAAGCTGTTTTACGGTGTTTCATCTTTAATCATATTAATAGGTGTTGGTTCGCTTGTAACAAAAAAACTAAACTATGGTGTTGACTTCAAAGGAGGTAGAACTTTTGTTGTTCGTTTTGTCCAAACTGTTGATAATGAGTCTGTAAGATCTTCGTTAGCAAATAATTTCGTCGATGAATCAGGTTTGAAAATGTATCCTGAGGTGAAAACTTTTGGAGATGATAATCAGGTCAAGATTACAACAAAATTTTTAATTGATAGTAAAGATCTAAATGCTGATGATTTAGTGGCCGAAAAATTAGAAAATGGATTAGAATTAATTGGAAATTATGAAATAATGAGCTCACAAAAGGTTGGGCCAACCATTGCAGATGATATAAAAGTTTCTGCATTTTGGTCAATAATGTTTTCATTGTTAGTTATTTTCTTATATATATTATTACGATTTAGAAAATGGCAGTTTAGTTTAGGTGCTGTAGCTGCTGTGTTTCATGATGTTTTAATTGTTTTGTCTATTTTCTCCTTATTTTACGGTATTCTTCCATTTTCACTAGAAATTGACCAAGCATTTATAGCTGCACTTTTAACCATTATTGGTTATTCTTTGAATGATACTGTTGTTGTATTTGATAGAATTAGAGAGCATATGGGTATTTATAAAAAGAAAGATTTTACTTCATTAGTAAACAATGCTTTAAATAGCACATTAAGTAGAACAGTTAATACTTCTTTAACTACATTTTTTGTTTTGCTAGTTATATTCTTATTCGGAGGAGAAATTATTCGTGGATTTATGTTTGCTTTAATGGTAGGTGTTATTGTAGGAACATATTCTTCACTTTTTGTAGCTTCACCAATTATGGTAGACACGATAAAAAAGTCATTAGAAAACAAAAAATAATTCTGAACACAAACAAATTTCAATCAAAATGCTCCTAATGTTTGGAGCATTTTATGCTTTCAATAATTTATTTTAATATAAATTTGCAATTCTAATTACTTATTTATGACTCCTATTATTTTATTCATTGGTGGGCCTGAAATTGTAATCATAATGTTTGTAGTTGTTATGCTTTTTGGTTCCAAAAAAATTCCAGAAATCGCTAGGGGGTTGGGAAAAGGAATAAGAGAGTTGAAAGACGCTTCAAATGAGATTAAAAGGGAGATAAGTCAAAGTGCATCTTCTATCAAAGAAGAAATTCAAAAAACTGAAAAAGATTTAGATAAATAACTAATAATTATTTAATAAAAAAATTATTCTGCTCCTTTAACAGTTTTAATTATTCTTGCTGCAATTTTGTATGGATCTCCATTTGATGCAGGTCTTCTATCTTCAAGCCAGCCCTTCCAACCATTTTCAACTGTAAGAATAGGAATTCTAATTGATGCACCTCTATCAGAAACACCATAGCTAAAATCATTTATTGATGCAGTTTCATGTAATCCTGTTAATCTTTCATCATTAAATGCTCCATAAACTTTAATGTGTTCATTGGCTACTGGTCTGAAGGCTTCACATATTTTTTCATAAACCTCTTTTGAGCCACAATTTCTTAAGGTGCTATTTGAAAAGTTAGCATGCATTCCAGATCCGTTCCAATCACCTTTAATAGGCTTTGGATGATATTCGATATAGTAACCATAACTTTCTGTTAATCTATCAAGCAAATATCTTGCAATCCAAATTTCATCACCAGCCTTTTTTGCACCTTTAGCAAATAATTGAAATTCCCATTGTCCGCTAGCTACTTCTTGATTAATTCCTTCAAAATTAATGCCAGCTTCAATACATATATTTGCATGTTCTTCAACAAATTCTCTGCCGTGAGTATTTTTACCGCCTACAGAACAATAATATAAGCCTTGAGGTCCTGGATAACCTCCTAGTGGAAATCCTAATGGTAATTGGGTTTGAGTATCCATAATGAAATATTCCTGTTCAAATCCAAACCAAAAATCATTATCATCGTCATCAACAGTAGCTCTTGCATTAGATGGATGATTAGAGCCATCTGCATTTAAAACTTCAGTCATAACCAAATAACCATTTATTCTTGTTGGATCTGGATATATCGCTACAGGTTTTAAAAGACAGTCCGAAGATCCTCCTGAAGCTTGTAATGTTGAGCTTCCATCAAATGACCACATTGGACAATCTTCTAATTTGCCACTAAAATTATTAATAATTTTAGTTTTACTTCTCATGTTTTGGGTTGGATGATATCCATCAAGCCAAATATATTCAAGTTTGCTTTTTGTCATTACTTAATATTATTAATTGTATAGTGTATTTTTTACACAAAAATATATTTTAAAATTATTAATATTTAAAAAACTATACTAAAATATTAACAACTTTTTAATAGATATTCAATTGTAATGTTTTCGATTGAAATAAATCCTTATTTTAGCAAAAATTCTATGATTTAAAAATGAAATATTTTCTTTCTCTTACTATGATGTTTTTGATTCTTTCTTCAACATCACTTTTATCTCAATCTTCAAATAAAAACAAGATGTCAAAAGCAGATAAAGCTTATATGATGCAAAATTATTATGAAGCAGAGAAGCTTTACAAAGAAGCCTATAGCAAAGAAAAAAATAGAGCTAAAAAGGCAGAATTAATTTTTCTTCAAGCAGAATGTGCAAGAAATATAGCAACACCTTTACATCTTAAAAAAGCAATGACTATGTATAAGCGCGCAATAAAAGCTAAATATCCTCATTCTGAAGTTTATTTAAGATTAGCTCAAGTGCTACAAAAACAACAAAATTTTTCCGATGCAATTATACAATTTGAAAAGTATAAAACTTTAAAACCTAACGATGAAAGAGCAGATATAGGCATACAATCATGTTTATTCGCTAAAAATGCTTTACAAAATCAAAGTCGTTATGAGTTAACTCCTTTTCAACATAATTCTAATCAAGATGAATATTCTCCTTGCTATGCAAGTAGAGACTATGATGAAATATTTTTTACATCTTCAAGAGATGAATCTTTAGGAAAGTCAAAAGATGGTTTTTCGGGAAATTCATTTACAGATATTTATTGGTCTAAATATGATAATAAAAAGAAAAGATGGTCCAAGCCATCATCATTTGAAGAGCCAATGAATTCTGGAGCTCACGAGGCTACTCCCTCAATTAACAAAAGAGGAAATGAATTTTATTTTACTAGATGTATGCAAAACTCTAATATCAAACCAATTCCAACTTGTGAAATATATTTTTCTAAGAAAAAAGGCAAAAGTTGGATATCACCAGTATTACTTCCTCTTCCATATGATAGTATTAGTAGTTTTGCTCATCCGTCAGTCAGTCCTAATGGAAAGATTTTATATTTTTCGTCAGATATGAATGGTGGTTACGGAGGTAAAGATATTTGGTATATTAAAAAAGTGCAAAGAGATGAGTGGAGTGAGCCCATAAATTTAGGCGATGAAATAAATACAAGCGGAAATGAATTATTTCCTTTTATTCATGCGGATGGCTCCCTTTACTTTTCTTCTGATGGTCATGTGGGAATGGGTGGTCTTGATATTTTTAAAGCAACATTTGATTCTGAAAACAATCTTCGTTCTGTTGATAATATGAATAGCCCAATAAACTCATCTAATGACGATTTCGGTATAATTTTTGAAGATAATGAAGAAAGAGGCTACTTGTCATCTAACAGAATTGGAAGTAAGGGTGATGACATATACCGCTTTAACTTACCAAAGCTAAATATAACTCTTTCAGGTGTTGTTACAGATTTTAAAACAAAACAAATTATTACTGGAGCTTCTATTTCAATAGATGGAAGTGATGGTAGTTCTTATCAAACAAATACTGATAATTCAGGTAGATATTTTTTTGATAATGACTTGATTAAAGAAAATGTATCATACCAGCTTTCTGTTTCAAGCGAAGGTTATTTATCTACAAATTTTGCGCAATCAACAATTGGAATCAAGGAATCTCTTAATTTGGTACAAGATATACTGTTAGAAGCAACTTTGAAAGAAATTGTGCTGCCAAAAATTGAGTATGATTACAATAGTGCACAGTTGAGAAAAGAATCTAAGGAGGCTCTCAATGCTTTAATCACTGTTCTTATTGAAAACCCTAATGTTGTTGTTCAATTACGTTCTCATACAGATAACAGAGCTGGAGATGATTTTAATATGGAATTATCGCAAAGAAGAGCTCAAATATGTGTTGATTATATGGTAGCCAAAGGAATTGAACCTGTAAGATTAATAGCGATTGGTATGGGAGAAAATGAACCATTTGTTATGGACGTTAAAGATGGAAAATTAAAGCTTGGCACATTATTAGACAATAATTTTATTGAAAAATTAAAAAGAAAGAAAGATAAAGAGAAAGCACATCAATATAACAGAAGAACTGACTTCAAGGTAGTACTTGATTCTTTTTATGATTCAGAATCTGACAAAGTTCTTCCTAACAAAAAGTAGCTTATTTAAAAAATAATAAAAGCGTCTCGAAGTAACTTTGTCGGGATGCTTTTTTTTTAAACTATTAATGAATAATAATAGATACAACTTAAGAGGAGTTTCTGCTGATAAAGAGGATGTTCATAATGCAATAAAGGGAATAAATAAAGGTTTATTCCCTAATGCTTTTTGTAAGATAGTACCTGATTACTTATCTAATGATGATGATTATTGTATAGTTATGCATGCGGATGGTGCTGGTACTAAATCTTCTCTTGCATATATTTATTGGAAAGAAACTGGCGATATTTCTGTATGGAAAGGTATTGCTCAAGATGCTCTAGTGATGAATATTGACGATTTATTATGTGTTGGAGCAACCGACAATATTTTACTATCATCTACAATAGGCAGAAATAAAAATCTCGTTCCAGGAGAAGTTATTTCAGCAATAATAAATGGGACAGAGGAAATACTTTCTGATTTAAGAGGTTTTGGTATAGATATTCGTTCAACTGGAGGCGAAACAGCCGATGTTGGTGATCTTGTACGAACAATTATAGTTGACTCTACAGTAGTAGCAAGAATGAAAAAAACTGACGTTATTACAAATAGTAATATTCAATCAGGTGATGTAATAGTAGGTTTATCCTCATTTGGTCAGGCTAGTTATGAAAGTGAATACAATGGTGGTATGGGAAGTAATGGTTTGACTTCTGCTCGTCATGATGTTTTTGCTAAGTATCTTTCAGAAAAGTATCCTGAAAGTTATGATTCATCATTTCCTGAAAGCTTAGTTTATTCTGGAAGTAAAAAGTTAACAGATACCTTAGATGGTTTAAGTGTAGATGTAGGTAAATTAGTTTTGTCTCCAACTAGAACTTATGCTCCTATCATCAAAGGGATTTTAGAAAAATATCGTAGTAATGTGCACGGTATGGTACATTGTAGTGGAGGGGCACAAACTAAAGTACTGCATTTTGTTGACGATGTACACGTCATAAAAGATAACCTTTTTGATATTCCACCTTTATTTGATTTGATTCAAAAAGAGTCTAACACGGATTGGAAGGAAATGTACAAAGTGTTCAACATGGGACATAGAATGGAGTTGTATGTTCCTGCAAAAATAGCAGATTCTATTATTGCTATCTCTAATTCTTTTGGTGTGGAAGCAAAAGTAATAGGTAGAGTAGAAGCCAATGACGGTAAAAAATTAACTATCATAAGCCCTTTTGGAGAATTTATATACTAAATGTTAGATAAGTTAGAAGCAATAAAAAATAGATTTGATGAAGTGTCAAAACTTATTGTTGATCCCAACATAATTTCTGATATGAAACAATATATCCAACTTAACAAAGAGTACAAAGATCTTCAGCCTATTATTGAAGCTTATCAGGAATATAAGAACATATTATCCAACATTGAGAATGCCAAAGAAATGTTAAAAGACGATGAGATGAAAGAAATGGCAAAGACGGAGTTGGATGAATTGACGTCTAAACAAGAAGAATTAGAGGAAGAAATAAAAGTTTTACTTATTCCTAAAGATCCTGCTGATTCTAAGAATGCGGTTGTAGAAATTCGTGCTGGAGCAGGTGGGGACGAAGCTAGTATTTTTACTGGTGATTTATATAGATTATATTCCAATTATGCTAGTTCTAATGGATGGAAAATTGAAGTTGTGGATGTAGCAGAGGGAACATCTGGAGGTTATAAAGAAATCATCTTCAATGTAAAAGGAGAAGATGTTTATGGTACGCTAAAATTTGAATCTGGTGTTCATCGTGTACAAAGAGTTCCTCAGACTGAAACACAAGGAAGAGTACATACTTCAGCGGCATCGGTTGTGGTTATGCCAGAGGCTGAAGAGTTTGATGTTGAGATTAAAGATAGTGATATCAGAAAAGATACTTATTGTTCTTCAGGGCCAGGAGGTCAGTCCGTTAATACAACTTATTCGGCTGTTAGATTAACTCATATTCCTACTGGTGTGGTTGCTCAATGTCAAGACCAAAAATCGCAACACAAAAATTACGATAAGGCACTCAAAGTATTACGTTCACGTATTTATGAAATAGAATTGCAAAAACGATTGGAGGAACTATCAGGACAACGTAAATCAATGGTTGTTACTGGAGACAGGTCGGCAAAAATAAGAACCTATAATTATCCACAAGGACGAGTTACGGACCATCGTATTGGTCTTACTCAGTATAATCTTTCTAATGTAATGGATGGTGAAATTGATAAATTCATTGAAGAACTGCAGTTAGCAGAAAATGCAGAAAGACTAAAAGAAGGAACCACTAACGACAACTGAAAATGACTAGAGAAGATTTATTTGAGCAAATACAAAAGAAACAATCATTTCTATGCATAGGTTTAGACACTGATTTGCAAAAAATCCCACCTCATCTTCTTAATTCAGACGATCCAATCTTTGAGTTTAATAAGCAAATAATAGATTCTACTCATGATTTATGTGTTGCCTATAAGCCTAATATAGCTTTTTATGAAAGTATGGGGGCAAGTGGTTGGAATAGCTTAAAAAAGACCCTAGAATATATTCCTAAAGAGATTTTTACAATTGCTGATGCCAAACGAGGGGATATTGGAAATACTTCAAAAATGTACGCCAAAACCTTTTTTGAAACTTATAATTTTGATTCAGTTACTGTTGCACCATATATGGGGTCAGACTCTGTTAAGCCTTTTTTGGACTTTGATGGAAAGTGGGCTATTGTCTTGGCTTTAACGTCAAATCAAGGGGGCTTAGACTTTCAATTCCTTAAAGATGAAGATAACGATATGTTATATCAAAAGGTGCTTAAAAAAGTTCAAACTTATGGACAGAACATCATGTTTGTAGTTGGAGCTACTAGAGCAGAAGCCTTGAAAGAAATACGTAAGATAGCACCTGACAACTATCTTTTGGTCCCTGGTGTAGGCGCCCAAGGAGGAAGTCTAGAAAAGGTTGCCGAATTTGGAATGAATTCACAATGTGGTTTATTGGTTAACTCTTCAAGAGGTGTTATTTACGCTAGTTCTTCTGAAGACTTTGCTAATAAAGCTAGAAAAAAAGCTCAAGAGATAAGAAATATGATGAGCAGTATACTTAAAAAAGCATTACTTGTTTAATAATTTTCACACAATTTTTATAGTTGATAAATAATGACTAAATATCTAATCATTTTTGTAATAATTGTGTTTCCCATTAATTTATTAGGTCAAAATAAATTTACTGTAAGTGGATTTGTAAATGATAATGAAAATGGAGAATCTTTGATAGGTGTAAATGTAATAGTAAAAGAAAATCTTATTGGAACTGTATCAAATACATATGGCTTTTATAGTCTTACTTTACCAGAAGGAACTCATGAAATTTCGTATACGTACATAGGTTTTGAAATTTTTAAAAAAACAATCAATCTAAACAAAAATATATTATTAAATGTTGATTTAATATCTTCTGCTACGGAAATTAGTGAAGTAACTATTGTTGCTGAAGAAACTTTTGTTGAGCGAGCACAAACAAGTGTAGTAGAAGTTCCTGTCCAGCAAATTAAAAATATTCCAGCATTATTGGGTGAGGTAGATGTGTTGAAGGCTATCCAATTGTTACCTGGAGTTCAATCTGGAGGTGAGGGTACAAGTGGATTTTATGTCAGGGGAGGAGGTCCTGATCAAAATTTAATTCTACTTGATGGAGTCCCTGTTTATAATGCATCACATTTATTTGGTTTTTTTTCTGTATTCAATGCAGATGCTATTAAAAATGTGAGGTTAACTAAAGGGGGTTACCCAGCTCGTTTTGGTGGTCGTTTGTCGTCAGTTCTTGAAATAGATATGAAAGAAGGTAATCGAAAGAAAATCGAAGGCGAAGGCAGCTTAGGAATAATTTCTTCAAAACTGACGTTACAGGGGCCAATAATAAAAGACAAATCATCATTTATTATTTCGGGAAGAAGAACTTACATAGATATTTTAGCACAACCATTTATAAGAAAAGCCAATGAAGGTAATCCTGCCGGATATTATTTTTATGATTTAAATACTAAGTTAAATTATAAATTTTCTGAAAAAGATAGAATTTATTTAAGTGCATATTTAGGAGAAGATAGGTTTTATTTGTCTGAAAGTGAAAGCGAAAATTTTTTAGATCAAAACTTAAGTTATGAATCTACTTATGAGAATGATTTCGGATTAGACTGGGGTAACATAACATCTTCATTGAGATGGAATCATCTTTTTTCAAATAAACTATTTGCTAATACAACATTAACTTACAGTAAATATCAATTTAACACATTGTATGATAGCAGGAGTTCAAGTTCTTCTTTCTATGATTTTATTGCTGACACTACGCATTTTAATTATTTTTCTGGTGTCAATGATTTTGGAGTAAAAGTTGATTTTGATTATTTACCTAATCCTAATCATTATGTTAAATTTGGTTTAAATTACGTTCGTCATAGATTTTTTCCTGGTTCATTAGATTTGTATTTAAGCACATTTGAAAGAGATTCTCTTGGAATAGAAAATTTACAAGTACCAATTGATACTACCTTCAATTTTTCTAAATCATTAGAAAGTAATGACGCCTTTTTTTATATTGAAGATGATATTAAAATTAATGATCAATTGAAGGTAAATGCAGGAATTCATGTTGGTTATTTTAATACAAATAATAAATCATACTATTCACTTCAACCGAGATTTTCATCTCGTTTTTTAATTAATAAAGATTGGTCAGTTAAAGCATCTTATGCTGAAATGCAACAAAATATACATTTACTAACAAGTAGTGGAGTAGGATTGCCAACAGATATTTGGGTGCCAAGTACTGACACTATTCCACCTCAGTATTCTAAACAACTCGCTTTATCTGCTAATAAAAACTTTTTGGATGGTTTATTAGAATTAAGTATCGAAACATACTATAAATCAATGAATGACTTAATTACTCTAAAGCCGGGAGCTGAAATTATTGGATTTGATGATTGGAAAAATAAAGTGGATACTAATGGAATCGGTAGATCATATGGTGCTGAGTTATTTATTCAGAAGAAAAAAGGAAAAACAACAGGTTGGATAGGCTATACACTTTCTTACAGTGAAAGAAAGTTTGAAGAAGTTAATTTTGGAAAATGGTATCCTTATAAATTTGATAGAAGGCACGATTTTTCTTTAGTTTTATCACATAAATTTTCAGACAACTTTGATATTGGATTAACTTGGGTTTATGGAACAGGTAATAATATGACTTTTATTGAGGCAAGATATCCATCAGTTAATGTAAGTGGCAATATAAATGGTATAAATGAAGATAACGTTAGTGAAATCGAATATTATCCAACAAGAAATAATCTAAGATTACCATCATATCATAGATTGGATATAGGCTTCAACTTTAATAAAAAGACTTCATGGGGTAATAGAACAATTTCGATAGGTGCCTATAATGTCTATAATCGAAAAAATCCTTTTTTCTTATCTGTAAATGATAAAATGCAATTACAAGATGGTGTATTAGTTGATACAAGAGTTGTACAACAAACTTCTTTATTTCCTGTAATTCCTTCAATTTCATATAAATTTAAATTTTAGAATTATGAAAAATTTTTTTTGTCTCATAGTAGTAATAGTATTGTTAATTTCTTGTGAAAATTTACAAACCGTTGTTGATATAGATTTGCCGACTCATGAACCTAAATTAGTTGTTAATTCTGTTAATCAAGTTGGAAAAAAGTGGATAGCATATGTAAGTAATTCACAAGCCCCTTTATCAAATGGGAGTTTTGACTTTTTAAGCGACGCATTAGTTTTATTGATTTATAATGAAAATATTGTTGACACTTTAGCCTTTAATGATTCAAAAAAAAGATATGAGTCTAATTTAATTGTACAACAAGAATCAAATTTTGATATACGCATTTCACATCCAATGTATAATACATTGAATGCTAGCTTATATCCATTTCAAAAAATAATTATAAAATCATTTACTGATTTACAATATTTATCTTCTGAAACCACATCACTTAAGTTTACAATTGACGATCCGCTATCTTCAAATTATTATATGATTGGATTGAAGGCATTTTTAAAGAATGATAGTACAACATTGGATTATGATTATTTAGAAAGAGAAAAGGACCGAATATATTTTGATAGTGATAATCCATCAATTAATCAAGGGCAATTATTAGGTGGAAAAGTCCTTTTTGATGATAAATTGTTTAATGGTTCATCAAAAGAATTTAATTTAACATTTGATAGTTATTATGATATTGAATCTGATTCGATTCTTTTGAGTTTATGGAGTGTAGATTATGCATTTTATAATTATTTTAGTACTAAGATTATTCAATCAAATAATGGGAATAATCCAATTTTTAATTCGGAGCCTGTTAATGTATACAATAGTTTTTTAGATGATGAAGGAAAAATTAACGGATACGGCATTTATGCTGTTTCATCTATAGATAGTGTGATTATTTATCCTAACTAATTTCATATGATTTATTTGTACAGACTTCAAAAGATAAAAAATGTTTAAATTGCGTAAAGCTTATGATATCATTAATAAAAATGAAAAGTTTCATTAATTTTTTTGAAAAACAATTTTTTGGTGTTAGCGCATGGTGGGCTAGTAAATTAGGATTGAAACCTTCATTTGTTCGCTTATTTTTTATTTATTTTTCTTTTGTAAACTTTGGTACACCTATTGTTTACTTAAGTATGGTTTTTATATACAGAGTAAGAAATCATTTTAAATATCGAAAAAGACCAAGTGTTTTTGATCTTTAGAGAAAAAGAAGAATATTTGTTTTGTAACTAAACATTTATATTGGTGTCATTTAATTTTTATTGATTAAAGTTTAGTCCTTTATAATAATTAATAATATGTTATTTAAATAGTACTATAAGTTTGAACTAGATTTTAAAAATATGATTGAAAAAAAAATATTAGGCGTCTGTGCGTGGCTCTCTAAAAAATTTGAGCTTGATGTTACGGGAATTAGATTGTTATTTGTAATTGCAACTATATTAGGTCTTGGATCTCCAATTTTAATTTACTTTATTATTTATTTGGTTAAACCCAAAAGTTAGTAATTTAATGAGTTGTACTATTTTAATCACAGGAAGTAATGGTCTGCTTGGACAAAAGTTAGTTCATTTATTAAAAGAAAAATATAATGTCATAGCAACTTCTTTAGGTTCGTGTTTAATTTCTAATCAATCAGGCTTCATTTATCAAAGTTTAGATATTACCAATGAATATGGCATTAGAAAAATATTTAATATGTATAGACCTAAATATGTAATAAATACTGCGGCGATGACTAATGTAGATGCTTGTGAGGATTATAAAGATCTGTGTGACGATATAAATGTTAAGGCTGTAGGCTATATATCCAAAGAATGCGAAAAATATAATTCACATTTAATTCATATATCAACAGATTTTATTTTTGATGGTAAAAATGGTCCATATGATGAAAATGATGATGCTAATCCACTAAGTTATTATGGTCTATCAAAATGGAAATCAGAGCAAGTCTTACTAAAATCTAGTTGTAAGTGGGCTATCTTAAGAACCATAATTCTTTATGGTACTGCTGAAAATTTAGAAAGAAATAATATTGTTCTTTGGGCAAGAAAAGCATTAAAAGACGGTCAAGAGTTGAATATAATTGATGATCAATTTCGTTCTCCAACCTTAGCTGAAGATTTGGCAAAAGCATGTTATTTAGTTATTGAAAAAGAAGCTATTGGCGTATACAATACTTCGGGCAAAGACATAATGAGTATATATGAAATGGTGAAAAGAATGGCCGACTTTTATCAATGTCATAAATCTAAAATAAATAGAATATCTTCAGCCACTTTAAATCAAAAAGCAAAACGTCCGCCAAAAACAGGATTTATTTTAGATAAAAGTATCAAAGAATTGGGCTATAAACCTCATTCTTTTGAAGAAGGATTAAACTTGTTAGAAAAACAACTCAATTAATAATATCAATTATACTCAATATGAAACGCATTATATTTTTGTTATCATCTATACTAATTACAAATTCAGCTTTTGCCCAAGAATCAAAAAACTTAGGAGATAGAATCAACGATTTCTTTGTCCCTATAGTAGATGTCATTGCTATGTTTATTTTTTGGGATCCTATTGCTGCTATGGGTTTCGATATAGGCACTTCAATTCCAATTGTTGTAGTTTGGTTAGTGTTTGGCGCATTATTTTTCACTTTAAAGATGAACTTCATCAACGTCAGAGCATTTAAGCACGCTATAGATTTGGTTCGTGGTAAATTCGATGATCCAAATGATGAGGGAGAAGTTTCGCATTTCCAAGCCTTAGCTACAGCTCTATCTGCTACAGTTGGTTTGGGTAATATTGCTGGAGTTGCAGTTGCAATAACTGTAGGTGGACCAGGAGCAACCTTTTGGATGATTATAGCTGGATTATTAGGAATGTCATCAAAATTTGTAGAGTGTACCCTAGGTGTTAAATATAGAGTGGTTAATAAGAATGGTGAAGTCTCGGGAGGGCCAATGTATTATCTTAAACATGGATTAGCTAAATATGGCTATGGGAATATTGGAAAAGTTTTAGCTGTCTTATTTGCTATACTTTGTATTGGAGGTTCTTTTGGTGGCGGCAATATGTTCCAAGCTAATCAGGCATATGCTCAGTTATCAGGACAGTTTCCAATGCTTTCTGGTAATGGTCCAATGTTTGGCTTTCTATTAGCTATTTTGGTAGGCACAGTAATTATTGGAGGTATTAAAAGTATAGCTAGAGTTACAGAAAAAATAGTGCCATTTATGGCTGTTCTATATGTGGCTGCAGCATTAGTTATTTTGGTGGTTAATTTTTCAGAAATAGGTAATGCTTTTGCTTTGATATTTAAAGGTGCTTTTGCGCCAAGCGCAGCCTTTGGTGGTTTTATAGGTGTTATAATACAAGGTTTTAGGAGAGCAGCCTTTTCAAATGAGGCTGGAGTAGGATCTGCCTCAATAGCTCACTCTGCTACCAAAACTAATGAGCCTGTTAGTGAAGGTATCGTTTCTTTACTTGAGCCATTTATTGATACTGTTGTTATTTGTACAATGACAGCACTAGTTATTATTGTCACTGGAATGTCTGGCGTTCAAGGTGTTGAAGGCGCTCAACTTACCTCACAAGCTTTTGAGAGTGTAATATCTTGGTTCCCATATGTCTTAGTTATTGCTATTTTCCTATTTGCATTTTCTACCATGATATCTTGGTCTTATTATGGGTTAAAATCTTGGACTTATTTATTTGGTTCTTCTAAGAAATCAGAACTCATTTATAAGTTTATATTTTTAATTTTTATAATCATAGGATCATCAGTTAAATTGGGAGCTGTTCTTGATTTTTCTGACATGATGATTTTAGCTATGGCGTTTCCAAACATACTAGGCTTATTAATTCTCTCTGGTGAAGTCAAATTAGATTTAAAAATATATCTTGATAAAGTTAAAAATGGGGTGTTTAAAAAAATAAAATAATCATCTTATAGGTCTATGAAAAACTTTTTTTTAAAAAATGAATTAATATCAATATTTCTAAAAAAAAAAAGACTTGAATTTAGATTCTTATTTATTATAAATTAACTAG
>CEQX01001646.1_pt1 | contig 21086 bp, 16 predicted proteins | sample 356261 | NCBI WGS metagenome assembly CEQX01 (sample SAMEA2621076, study PRJEB7988) | marine metagenome | isolation source: saline water (ENVO:00002010), including | reverse complement strand
GAACGGTGGAATACATTGATCGGAGAAGGGGGGCACAGGCTTTCTGGTGGGCAGAGGCAGCGATTGGCTATTGCGAGAGCGGTTCTCAAAGATGCACCATTACTCATCCTTGATGAGGCAACATCGGCTGTCGATAATGAAACGGAAGCAGCTTTACAACGTTCCATAAACAAAATCTCTCAAGACAGGACGGCCGTGATTATCGCCCACCGGCTCTCTACTGTTAGGGGCGCAGATAGGATACTTGTTCTTGACCAAGGTAGGATAGTCGAGGATGGTGCGCACGAAGAATTAGTCGAGAAAAACGGTATCTATTCACGGATGTGGGCTGTCCAAACAGGTCAAAGCGGCTAATTGCGTTTTAGTCCAAATTTGGCAGTTTTGGATGTGGTTATTTACATTGTATTATAAGTGGGGAGCGGCGCAGACACTAACTGAGTAACATGCTAAGTCAGAAATTCTCAAAAACAACGAGCCTGCTTTTAATCGCAACCTTTGCCCTCGCAATGGCGGGAACGGTCAGCGCTGCTGAACCGCTCCCTACCGGCGACAATGGACTACCAGAGTTCATCGAAGGTGACACACTGAAGACAATGACCTTCTTCCTCTTCTTCGTCGGATACATCGCCATGGGCGCTGCTTTCGTCTTTTTCATGAGTGAGCGAGGTAACGTCGCTCCTCAATACCGAACAACAATGACCATTTCGGCACTGATTGTAGGTATTGCTGCGTTCCACTACTACTACATGCGTGGAGTTTACGCAGATTACGGAACTGTTTCCGTTGAATACCGTTACATGGACTGGATTATCACTGTCCCATTGATGGCACTCAAGTTCCCATCACTCATCGGCAAGGATGCAATCACTGACAAGAAAGTCGCTGGACTTGGATTCACAGGAATCTGTTTCACTGGCGCTCTTATCATGATTGGATTCGGATATGCTGGAGAAGCTGGTCTCATGGCTGCTATCCCAGCACTCTTGCTTGGTGGCATGGGATGGGCAATGATTGTCGTCGCAACTGGAACCCCTTGGACAGATGGACTCGGTGTTGACAACAGCAAGATTGCACCAGAACTCATGTGGAGCGCAAACGCACTCCGCTGGTTTATCGTAGTCGGCTGGATCATTTACCCGCTCGGTTACCTCTTCAGCCCTGAAGTTGCTCTTATCGAAATGACCAACGGTGCAGAATACATGGCAGTCGCTTACAACATTGCAGATATCATCAACAAGATCGGTTTCGGTGTTGTTGCTTGGATGGGTGCTAAGAAAGCTACCGAAGCACTCACTGCTGCAGAATCAGAGTGATTTTCGAATCCCTTTGAGAAGAGCCTCGAGCGTTACTTTTGGGTACCGCTTCAGCCACGTTGCTGCAAGCGGCATCCAAATTAGCGTATAGCACACCACCACAATTGATGAAGCCGTTAGGCTCCATTGGTATGTTACCTCAAAATCCCTCATAAAAGTGAGTGGTATGAAGTGCACTACGTATATCGTTAAGGACATTTGTCCCGAGCTCTTGAGTATCAGCGGAACCATTGATTGGACGAACAACCAAATCAAAACAACGCCAGTGAATGCGGCAATGATGAATGCTGTGTTCGCTGGAAAGAAGGTCAGAGTTGCAGCAGATGTGGGGTGTGCCCAAAGCACATCCATTCTACTTGAGACGTAAAAAGAACCAAGGCAGAAAAGCAGACCGCACGCTATCGAATACTTGATCGGTTGTATTAAAGAAATGTTAGCACCATAATTCGAACCACGCATTGAGATTACAGCACCGAATACTGCGAATAATATCCACGGAAATAGTGGATATGTCCCGGTAAAAAGAAGGTTTGAAACAACAGAAGAAAGAGAGTTGCCTTCGATCCTTTCAGTCCAATTCCCGGTCCCTTGTATTTCTGGGTTAAAGAATTGGATGAAGAAAACGAAAGTGGTTAATGATACAAATGTGGTTATGCTCCTCGCCGTAAACTGAGATTTGAAACTCGGTAAAATCAACGTAAGGAGCCCCATCAATGAGAGTACGCCTGGTGTAAAGGTTTCAAACAAGTGTGGTGAAGTAACATTAACGAGAATCTGCATCGTAAAGAGAAAGAGAGAATGAAATACCCTTTGCCTCCATGTCAAGTTACTGCGAAAAATTCCCCAGCCGAAAAGCGTAACAAAAAGAGGTGCTGCGAGACCTCCTAATCCTGAAATTATATAAGCAAAGACGGTTGGTTGAGGTGAAGAAAAGGGGTTCCATGTTGCTGCAGCATGAACCATAACCATGAGCAACACGGCAACTCCGCGTAGAGAGTCGATGTGTTGGATTCGTTGCGTTTGTGTCATTGTATCAACGCTTTGAGAGGACGTACTGAACTGCATTTCGGAACATCTGGAGCCCTTCCCCTTCCCACTCTCCAAGCGTGTCGCTGGTAAGAGGGCCTGGTGCCGTATTTCGAGTATGGTCTGGGTGAAGCCATTTGGCGTAAACAGCTTCTGGATGGGGCATTAATCCAAACACGAGACCTGTCGCATCACAAATACCTGCTATGTTCCGCATGCTCCCGTTAGGAGAGAGGGGGAATGGGAGGGGTTGGTCGGAAATTCCTTCACCAATTGGTGATTTAGGATCAACGTAACGAACGGTAAGTTGGTGGTTTGCTGCAAGTGCATCGAAATCTGTTGTTGATGGCATGACAAATTTTCCTTCTCCGTGGCGTACTGGACAGTCGATTCTTTGAATGCCTTTTGTCCAGATACACGGACTCTGGTCATCGAATTCAAGAGTGACCCACCTGTCCTCATACCTTCCAGAATCATTCAACGTAAGGCTGGCCCTCTGGACAAAATCAGGAAGGGGGCCATCTGCACCGGGGCCTGGAAGTAATCCTGTTTTCACAAGAACTTGGAAACCATTACAGATACCAATAATTGGCTTTCCAGCTGCGACAAAAGCATGTAATTGTTCTCGTAGTGCAAACCGCATTCTATTGCCCATCAATCGGCCACTGCCAAGGTGGTCTCCAAACGAAAAACCTCCGGGAACGGCGAGAATCTCAAAATCCTCAAGAGAGCGGTTTCCAGACACAAAATGGTTAACGTGAATACGTTCGGAATCGCCACCAACCAGATTAAAAACCGCTGCAGTCTCATGATCACAGTTGATTCCAAAACCAAACAGTACAGCGACCTTCGGTGCCGACATTAAGCAACACCTCCAGTCATGTCAAGTGTATTCTGCCATGATTCAACCATGGAGTCTATTTCTGCTTCAATAAGAACTTCGTATCCGTCTGAAATGACCATTTTGTCCGTGTCCGTAACTTCACCGAGTAACGTAATTGAATGGCCCGACATCCATTCAACAAAGTCTGCTTCATCCTCCGGCTGAACACCGACAATGAACCGTCCGAGAGATTCACCCCAAAGTCGAGACCATACGCCCGAAGGGCCGGTGCCATCAATATCGATTTCTGCACCAACACGACCACCAATGCACATTTCTGCGGCAGCTACGGCAACACCTCCTTCTGAACAGTCATGGGCAGTTCGAACTAAACCTGCCTGAATTGCTGTCGAGAGGGCACGGTAAGTGGTGAGATTGGTTTCAGGGTCTGGGAGCAACGGAACCTGCCCCCCAATTCCAGCTGCCTCTCCACTTTCATGAAGCATAAACGAAATTTCTGAAGCACCAAGTTCTTCCTTCGACTGGCCAATAAGGTATATTTTATCTCCTCTATTTTTGAAATCGCTCGTTGCTGTAAAACGAACATCGGGTTGATCTCCAAACACAGAGTATAGAAGTGTAGGCGGGATTGAAATCTTTTTCTCACCAGTACCGTAATCATTTTTCATAGAGTCCTTTCCTGATACGCAAGGTAATTTGTACGCTCGACAAACACGTTCAAGTTCTCGATTTGCCCGAACTAACTGCGCAAGTTTGAATTTACCATCGGGGGTTTTCACCGATTCGATGGAGTCGGGCCAACAAAAGTTGTCAAGACCTGCCATCTTATCGACGTTTATTCCCGCACATACCGCATTACGAACAGCTTCATCAATCGATGCAGCTGCCATTGCACCTGCGTCTAAATCCGAATATCTTGGCGCAATCCCACACGAGATAACAAGTCCGTGGGGGTCTCCATGAAGGGGTGCGATTACCCCGGCATCTCCAGGCCCATCGCGATGAACGCCGACAAAGGGTTTGACTGCAGTTTGGGCAATGACTTCATGATCATACTGCCTTACCCATGATTCTTTTGAAGCGATATTTGGACGGGCAAGCATCCTCAATAACAAGTCGGAGTGGCCATCTTTATCCAACTGAATGGTTGCAGGGTCGAACTTTTCAGGAGTAGGTGTACTCCATTCAGATTCAAGTTGGAGTTGGGGTACGCCATCATGGAGGAACTCTATTGAGAGATAAGCAACGGTATCCTCACCGTATTTGACGTGAAACATACCTGAGTTCGTGAAGGTTGCGACAGGCGTTGCTTCAACTTCATGTAACTGGGCCATTGCATCAAAAGCCTCGCGGTGTTCAGGACGAACTGCAATCGTCATTCGCTCCTGGCTTTCAGAAACAAGAATTTCCCATGCGGACAATCCTGGCTGCTTAAGTGGCACTTTCGCCAAGTCGATTTCGCATCCATTCGTGTATTCCGCCATTTCTCCAATCGATGAAGAAAGGCCTCCTGCTCCATTATCTGTAATACAGGAAATGAGTCCTGCATCACGCGCTTCTAAGACCATATCAAGCATTTTCTTTTGCGTGATTGGATCCCCAATTTGGACAGCGCTTGACGGGGATTCTTCAGTCAACTCCAATGATGAAAATGTAGCGCCATGAATACCATCATACCCAACACGGCCTCCGACCATATAGACAATATCTCCGGGTGAAGGGGTTTTGATGTGGGATTCACGGCCGTCTGGAAGTTTTCGTGGCATTATGCCTACTGTACCGCAGTACACGAGGGGTTTGCCAATGTAGCGGTTGTCAAACACAATAGCACCGTTGACCGTTGGGATGCCCGATTCATTACCGCCAACACGGACCCCTGCATGAACGCCTCTGAATACGCGCGATGGATGGAAGAGATTGTCAGGAAGTTCTCCATCCCAATCTGGTGGACCAAAACAAAAGACATCCGTATTAGCGATTGGGCGAGCCCCCAATCCTGTTCCAAGAATGTCTCTGTTGACGCCTACAATACCTGTCATTGCCCCTCCATAGGGATCAAGTGCGGAAGGGGAATTGTGCGTTTCTGCCTTCATACACACGCTCCAATTTTCATCCCATGCAATGACGCCCGAATTGTCATGGAAAACAGAGAGAAGCCAGTCGACTTCTTTTTGTAAATCATGAGTGGGTTTCATGATGTGGGTTTTGAATATTGAATCAATATAGGTGTCTTCACCAGTATCTACATCAACATGGTGGATTTTAGATGCGAATATTTTGTGCTTGCAGTGCTCACTCCATGTCTGAGCTAAGCATTCAAGTTCAACATCTGTTGGAGCGTCAGGGACAATACCAACAGCTGCTCTCGACTGCTGAATAGTCGTGTCTCGATAGTGTGCTTGAATGGTTTGCATCTCTTCCAGATTAAGGGCAAGTAAGCCGGTTTCCGAAAGATTCTCAAGTGCCTCATCTGGAATTTCCAAGTCAACTCGTTTAGGTGGTGTAAGGGTTTGTGGGGGTTTTTCTGGATAATCGATTGCAGGCCACTGGCCATTTGAACAAGCAGCAGAATCTGCAACCACCGCACGTTGAATCAAACTGTTATGCAGCGTTGCAGCAAGCCATTCACACGTTACTCCATCTGGTAAACCAAAAAATGCATAGGTGTGGTACGTGGAAATTGAAGCGTCAACAAGGTCTGTTTGTGGGAAAAGTGTTTGAAAACCGTCGTATGCCGCACTACCTGGATTATCAGTAACGCCGGGTTTGAAGCCAATCGTAATAGCTGCATCAGGAGTTAGAGGGAAGTGCTCACTCGATGTTAAAAAGAGGGAATCTGTCAAAACATCTTCAATAATTGGATCGGCAAAAAGGTCGTTCGCTCTGTCGTCAATCGCGGATTTTTCAACATTTGATTTAATTAAAAATCCGTTAATTGAACGGACATTTGAAACATCAAGATTGTGATCTGCTTTGAGTTGCCGACGAATGACGTCGCCCCGGACATCACGCATTCCTTCACCTTGTTTTGGGGTCACTTCTACTCGTGTTACAGCCATTGAAGTACACCTGCCCCCTGTTGGGGTGTAAAGAAGGCCAACGACTACGCTCTTTGAACAATACGGAAGGTTCAATTGAGAAGTTTGCTCAAATATTGGCCTGTAAAGCTCTCGTCGACAGAAGCAATGTCCTCTGGTGTCCCTTGTGCAAGAATCATGCCACCCCGCTCACCGCCCTCTGGCCCAAGGTCGATAACCCAATCTGCAGATTTTATGACATCAAGGTGGTGTTCAATAACGATAACGCTATGACCTTTGGCTCGCAATTCAAGGAGTACGTTGATGAGTAGTTCCACATCTGAGAAAGAAAGACCTGTAGTTGGCTCGTCAAGAATGTAAACTGTATGCTTATTTGGAGGGCGTCGTAATTCACTGGCGAGTTTCACTCGTTGTGCTTCACCGCCAGAGAGGGTTGTTGCAGGCTGCCCTAAACGGACATAGGAAAGACCTACTGAACGAAGTGTGTCAAGCGTTCTGAATATTTTTTTGTGGTTTTCAAAGAAATCGACAGCCTCTCCTATCGGCATTTGAAGAATGTCGTTGATATTCTTGCCTTTCCATGTGACCTCAAGGCATTCGCGAGTATAACGTAGGCCGTTACAGATATCGCAAGTAATCCATACATCAGGAAGGAAGTTCATTTCTAACTTAATCGAACCAGCGCCTTTACACGATTCGCAGCGGCCTCCTTTGACGTTGAAACTGAAGTGTCCGGGCTTGTAACCCCGTTCCTTAGCCAATGTAGTCTTTGAAAAAAGAATACGAATTTCATCAAAAACTTTGGTGTATGTCGCTGGATTAGAACGTGGTGTTCGGCCAATAGGTGACTGGTCGATAATGATGGCTTTATCGACGTGTTCGAGTCCTTTGAGACTGGAGTGTTTTCCTGCAACTTTATCCGAATTGTGGAGATGTCGTTGGAGTGCTGGAGCTAATATTCCTGAAACAAGTGAAGACTTTCCGGAGCCGGAAACACCTGTTATTGCTGTCATGCAACCGATAGGAAATTTGGCATGAATAGATTGTAAATTATTGTGCTGAGCTCCCTTTATTGAAATCCATTTCTTCGTTGGTTTTCTTCTCTTTTCAGGAGTTGCAATCGTTCGCTTTCCACTCAAAAAAGCACCTGTAACAGAATCCTTCGTCTTCATTGCAACTTCAGGCGGTCCATTGGCAACAACTGTGCCCCCTTCTAAACCGGCACCAGGGCCTAAATCACACAACCAATCTGCCTGCCGCAGTGTATCTTCGTCATGTTCAACGACGACGAGTGTATTGCCGAGATCGCTTAATTCACGTAACGTCGAGAGGAGACGGGCATTATCGCGCTGATGTAATCCAATAGACGGTTCATCAAGAACATACATGACTCCTGTAAGTCGGCTTCCAATCTGTGTAGCAAGACGGATTCGTTGACTTTCGCCTCCGGAGAGGGTGTTTGCTTTACGCTCAAGAGTAAGGTAGTCAAGTCCGACACTGTCGAGGAAGCCAAGCCTACTTTCGATTTCCTTGAGGATGTCTTTTCCAATAAACAGGCTGCGTTCGTCGAGGATATCAAGCACATCTGCAAAATTTTCAGGTGCACCGGGACCATTTGGTTGCCATGCTCGAATAAGTGCGAGTGAATCGTGTACGGAACAACGACTGACTTCTGGTAGGCGAATACCGCCAACTGAAACATAACGGGCTGCTGCGTTGAGTTTCTCGCCACCACATTCTGAACAATCGAGATCCGTCATACAACTGATGAGGCGTCCACGGGTTCGTTCAGATGTCGTCTCTGTGTACGTTTTCTGTAGCCGGGCGATAATGCCCTCCCAAGGACGGTTCATCTTGTATACAGAGCCGTTATCTGATTCAAAGTGGAAATTGATAACCGTCGAACCTGATCCATTGAGAAGAATGTCTTTATCATCATCTGAAAGAAGTTCAAAAGGTGTATTGCGGGAAATGCTATAATGGGAGCAAACCTGTTCAAGTAGACGACGATACCATGATGGAGACATGGATTGTCGCCAGGGGCGCACGCAACCGTTCGAAACTGTAAGGGTGCCATCGATAATGAGGTCAATATTGAATCTGCGTTCAACACCGAGTCCTTGGCAAACTCCACATGCTCCAAGTGGAGAGTTAAACGAGAAGACTCGTGGAGAGAGTTCTGGCATGAAAGCGCCGTGTTCGGGGCAGGCAAAATCTTCAGACCAAGCAACTGTTTCACCAACCTTCGTAAAATGAGCCCGAGTACCTTCGGAAAGTTCTGCATCATCACCGGGTGCTTCAATACTTTCGATCGCTACTGTACCGCCGCCGATACGGAGAGCATCTTCAACCGACTCTGTTAGTCGTTGACGCTTCTCTATACTGCACCGTAAACGGTCTATTCGCACATCGATATCGTGACGGAAATTCTTATCCAGTTCAGGGGGGTTTTCAAACTCAACTTCATGGCCGTTGACTTTACCATGAAGATAGCCTTGTTCGACGAATTGCCGGAATAAATCTTGATGTGTTCCTTTTCTCGAGCGAACTGCTGGTGCCCAGAGGATGATTGCATGGCCTTCCATATTCCACACGACATCATCTACAATTTCTTGAACCGTTCGACGTGCAACTTCTCTACCGCATTCTGGACAATGTGGCTTGCCAATTCTTGCCCAAAGCAATCTCAAATAATCTTGAATTTCAGTTACTGTAGCAACAGTTGAACGGGGGTTGTGAGAGCCTTGTTTTTGATCGATCGAAATAGCTGGTGATAAGCCCTCAATACCGTCGCAATCGGCTTTTTTCATTTGCCCGATGAATTGGCGGGCATAGGAAGAAAGGCTTTCCACATAGCGTCGCTGCCCTTCAGCGTAAAGTGTATCAAATGCAAGACTGGATTTTCCAGAACCAGAGACGCCTGAAATAACGACGAATTTTCCTCGGGGAAGGCGGACGGTCACGTCTTGGAGGTTGTGCGTTCGCGCGCCACGAACTTCAATCCAGCCGTGTTCTTGTCCCTTCTCAGCCATGCTATCAACTCGTTGCGCTCGTCGATGGTTCAAGAAGTCTCGGAATTATTCAATTACATCACGACATTATACAAACGGGATTTGAGATTCAAATCGCACCGGCTCATCAGAGTCAGGGTGGAGGAATTCAAGCGAAGATGCGTGAAGACACACCCGATTGAATGCGTTTGATTCCGCCCCGTGTAATTCATCACCAACAACCGGGCAACCCAATGACCGCATCGCCATACGAATCTGGTGTCTGCGTCCAGTTTCAATGGTGATTTGCAAAAGGGATGTGTGATTATCCGTATCGATTACTTCCCAATGCGTGATTGCTTCTTTGGAGCCGTGGAATGTTGACTTGACGCGTTTAACAAAGAGATTCTTGTCTTCGACAAGCCACTCACGAGCAGTTCCATGGTCGTGTTTGGGACGTCCTTCGACCAATGCGTGGTATGTACGATGAACGGCGCGTTGAGCAAATTGCTCTTGGAGGTATTCTTTGTGTCGTTGATGCCGAGCGAAAACCATGACACCTGAAGTGTCTCTATCGAGTCTGTGAACGATATAACACCAATTTTTTTCATCTTGGAGACGAAGATGGTCGACGCACCGAGCGTGAAGGGTGTCTCGCTCTAATTTGTTCGTAGCTATCGAAAGAAGCCCTGCAGGTTTTTCAACAACAAGCAATGCTTCATCTTCCCAAAGGATGGTGAGATTCGATTTTTTAGTTTTTGAGATGGGGGTAGGTGTAGTTTCAAGAGCCTTAACTCGACTGAGGATTGTAATTTCTGTATCGGCTGAAAGCTCTCTTTTGGCTTTATGTTCTGGGATATTATCGATGTGAACTCTACCCTCAGTAAGCATTTTTCGCAATTTACTACGTGAAGTGTTTGGCATAAAATGACTGAGTGCATCTAAAAGAGTTGTTTCCTTCTCAGTTTTAAATTTCACAATATCACCTACAAGAGAAGAGCTTCACACCACGTGCCGATTTCACCTGAATGGCCGGGCTCGAGTAAGGTAAGTCCGTCTGCGAGGACGAGGCTGTTGAGATTTCCTGATCCTTGATATCCGGTTGAATAAGCAAGTATCTTATCCCCTGACATGTCAATTTTTATCCGTCGTAAAACAAGGAAATTTTCGTCAGTTTTGAAACGCTCAGCGAGTTGGACACGAATTTTTCGCTCTTGAAAACCGCCATGTGTTGAATGCCGTAAATATGGAGCGACGAGCATACGAAAAACAACATGACTGCTTGCCGGGTTTCCAGGTAAACCAAACAGTGGTTTACCGTTCCAATAACCAAACAATGGTGGAGAACCTGGCCGTATTTTCACTCGCCAAAATTTGATATCTCCTTCTTCTTCAATTAATTTGCGAACCAAATCCCAGTCACCCATAGAAACGCCACCAGAGGTTAAAATTAAATCACATTCTTGTGAAGCAATATCGAGTTTATCACGTAATTCATCGAGTGAGTCGACCACTGAGTCATACCTCTTCGCTTCATGGCCAGACAGGCGTACAAGTCCAGATAGTCCAAAGGAGTTTGATTCATAAATATCATTTTCACTCAACTTTTCTCCTGGAAATTTCAATTCATCACCTGTCGAAATAATGCCTATTTTTGCCTTGCTAAATACGGGCACGCTTGGATGCCCCATAGTTGCGCAAAGGCCGATGGAGGAGGGATTTAGAATATCCCCTTGGTGTAATGCGATATGCCCGCGTCGAAGGTTTTCGCCTTGTTTACGAATAAAATGCTTCTTGCCTTCTTCGAGCAGAATGACTGTTGATTTTTCTTCATCCACTCTACATTTCTCAATTGGAAGGATGGCATCTGCTCCTTTTGGTATAGGGGCTCCAGTCATAATACGAGCAGCTTGGCCAGTTTCAACTGTTGTTTGAGGAAGGGATGTTCCAGCTTGAATGGTTTGAATAACATCTAAAGATGTAGGGGGTGATATGGAATCTTGAAAACGGAATGCGAATCCATCCATAGATGAGTTATCGAAACGTGGGTCGTTTACTTTCGATTCCAGATCTTGCGAGAGGATTCGGTGAAATGCGTCATCGAGTGAAACATGTTCAGTCGAAAGATGAAGTGGGTGACATTTGAGAATTTCCATTGCTTCAGGGTATGAAACGAAGTATGGAGTCTCGGCCATGGTTAAACCATGCGTGATGTGTGTTTGAGGTTCTCGGTGAACGTATTAGAAAATGAGATTGGAGATAAGTTTGATTGATGCAAGAAAAAGTACGGCAACAAGTAAATTTCGAATTGTTATTTGTTTTGCATAAAGCGAGCCATATCGTGAACCGATAATACCTCCAAAAAGAACTGCTGTGATGAATGGTAAGAGTGTTTGTAACTCTAAAACAAGTTGATTTGATGCTGTTGCTCCAAGCAGCCCTGATGCTGAATTTACCCAAATAAAAAGGGAAGAAGTGGCTGCTGCAGTCTTCGGAGTTGCCCAATTTTTGAGTAAAAGAAGTGGGGAGAGAAAAATCCCACCACCCACCCCTATTATTCCACTAAAGAACCCAATACCTGCTCCAAAAGCATAGGCTTGATTTCGACTTGGTTCGAGTTCCACAGTGATATCTTTTTGGTCTTTTACAGCAAGTAATCGGAAAGCAGCATACAAGAGTGTTATTGAGAGGAGGGTGTCATAAACAGTGCCATCTACTCTCATGAAACCGCCAATGAAAGCGAACGGAATGCTGGCAAGAATGAAAGGAAGTGATTTTGAAAGAAGATGATGCCCGGCTTTGGAATAATGAAAAAAGGCTAAACCAGCAACGATGAGATTGAGTACCCAGACATGTTGTTTTAGCCAAGCACTTTGCATCTCAGCGTACGTGGTAATAGAAAGAAGAGCAAGATATCCTGATGCTCCACCATGACCTACACTCGAATACAGAATGGAAATAAGGAAAAGACCGGCGCACACAAAGAGGACTTCGGCGTCCATAATGATCTATTCAGTCGAATTTCATAATGTGGTCACAGCCAGGATAAGAACAACTCACTGTGTATCTTGCTTTTTTAGGCTTAGGAATTTTTAGCATACAACCGCACATATCACACTGAATCTTAAGAGTCTCTGGAGCTGTTTTAACGGGCGCGTCACCTAATGTTCGGCCGACATCTGTAGACCAACCAAGATTGTCGGTGTATGAATCGGTCTTTGTGTTCATCTTTTTTTGTTTTAAAGAGAGGCGCATTCTGCGCTTCTTCTTCCTTGGTTTGGTGCCTTTAGGTGCCTTTGCAGCCATGGGTATCAGCAACCCCTTGGTGTTGTTGTATTCAATTACTTCGGCTGTACTCATCACCGAGATATTCAGAAATACCGTTTATAGGATTATGAACAATATGGCCGTTCTTCTCGAGTGCTTCAACAAGAGGTGGTCGTGCCGTATTTGGGTCTGTGTGGTAAATGATGACTTCTTTTGCTTCGCAAGCTGCAGCGAAGTCAACGATTTCTTTATGACCTGCGTGGGTAGAAAATGAAAACGACTCCCATTCTAATGGAATCTCAGTCTCATTTCCAAAAATATTCACCTTTCCTTCAGTCTGAAGTTTCCTTCCTCCTGTTTTTTCGGCTTGATATCCGGTGAAGAGAACGGCATTCGAAGTGTCATGACGCAGTCGATTAAGATACCAAATCGCGGGGCCGCCTTGCATCATACCGGATGTAGAAACAATGACATCAGCATCGAGCGCCTTTTTGCGATCCGATTTACTCGAAACTCGACGACACCATGACCAGGCGTCCTTAAATGCATGAATATCTCGAATCATTTCGGGGTGGTTCATTTGCATTTTAGCTATCTTTTTGCCCATCCCATCAACATGAACGTCAAGATGCGGTAGGTGCCGATGTAAGCGCATGACAATATCTTGAGTTCGTCCGTTTGCAAACGCTGGAATGAGTATTTTACCACCTCGATCGACAATTTTCTGAACGTGGTTAATGAATCTCAATTCCTCTTCCATAAGAGGTGGGTGTGTTCTACCACCATACGTTCCTTCTAAGAAAAGTGTATCTGTTTTTATCGGTTGAGCGCCTTTTGTAAGCGGGGAATCTCTCGTATCAAAATCTCCAGAAAACAATATTTTGCGTTGAGGAGTTTCAATATTGAGCATGGCAGCACCAGGTATGTGGCCTGCTCGATGAAGTTCAAGCTTCCAATCATCATGCATCCACGGTTCATTATAACGATGAGTGATCCATGAATCGAGGGCCGTGTCAATGTCACGTTTATCCCACGCAAGTGGATATTTCTCGATTGAACTCACTTTATGGCAGTCATACCACATTAATTCAGAAATTTCAGCCGTTAATGATGTTCCATGAAGTTTCGTACGATGGTTTGCACATAACCATGGAGCCATGCCAAGATGGTCTACATGTGAATGGGTAATCACTGCGTCTCGAACTTCTGGTGCTTCTGAAGGATATCGAGGTGGAGTAGTGGGTGCTAACCCATAATCAAGGAGAAGTCTTGTCCTTTTTTGATCTTCAAGAACTACACCTACGTTACCAACTTCATTTCCACCCCCTAAGTAGTGGTAACGATATCCCTTCTGCGGTGGATCTACTGGATAAGAAGTTGTACGACCTGGTGAATAGAATACCATCTGAACATTGTATCGCTGTATTATCTATGTCTTGAAGTTGATTCTTTCTTGTAGAGTCACCCCTACGTTTCCTATGGAAGAACTCTTGGTCAAAAATTCATAATTTCCATAGCTTTGTTGGTGGTTAAGTTAAGTGCTTGTCGCGACCATAATTCTCGGGGCATACTCACGTTTCCTACTTTTCATATCCTCGACACACTCACTTTTATTCGAGAAATTACCTCCATCGGAAACAAGGGGGTGTAAATACAGATTCGTTTTTGATGTTCTAAATATTCATATGCATTTCTTTTGAAACGCATTTCTGATTTATTCAACAAAAAAAGAGAATGGTTCTTCATTAAAAAAATAATTTTCGGGATACCAAATTGTCCACTCGAAAAACAATTTTTCAGTTTTACAGAAGCGAAGATGACTTGAACCCCTACCATTTGGTCGGACCATGCCACGGCAGGAAAGTCATCATTTTCTTGTCGATGATGATCGTTGTTTTGGGTGCGGTGCTTGTATAGCATTATGTCCTGTAAACGTGTTAACACTCGTCAATCGTCTTGCTCTCGTTGACGAGAAAAATTGTACTCACTGTAAGATTTGCATCCCATCATGCCCCGTTTTTGCCCTTGAGATTGTCCCAACCATGGGTGGTTGAATGAAAACTGTAATTTTCATTGGTGGTACATTTGCTAATTTGACTGCAGCCCTTGAGTTAGTTGACTCGTTTGAAATTAAATTATTCGAACTCAATGCAGAAATCGGTCTTCCCTCCAAATCCCCGGGCCATATTCGAAATCCTTCCTCTCTTTCCAAATACCTCCTTTCTGAACAAATTGATTTTCTAAACCTCTATCCATTTGAAGATGGATTCACATTGCGTTCTGAATGGTGTTTGAAACATCTTGCGGTTCAAGCGGCGAAGCAAGGTATTGAAATCCTAACGCGAACGAGAATTACAAAATCTTTTGAAACCAATGATGGTTTTACTGTTGAATACCAAGGAGGCGCTCGAGATGATTCCGGCCAGCTTGATTGTCATTATCTTGTCAATGACGTTCAATGGACGTACCAAGCCCCAGGAGCGAAAAAACATAGCATTTGTGATTCAAAAAAAATTCTTCTTCCACAATTCGGTGAATTTGTTGAAATGTTCGGTGGGACTGCATTAACAAAAGACTGCACAAACCTTCCTGAGCACGCCTATGTCCTCCCTCGAGCAGAAGGATTAACAGAGGTCTGGCAGATATCTGAAGCCTGGTATCCGGAGCACGGTTGGATCGAGACAATTCAAAACACCCTCCCAGTCAACACTGAACTACGCAGCATAGATGCGCAAATACTACAAGGACTGGAAATATCTGGTCAGATAAACTAAACAAAACCGGTGTCGCAAAACACACCACCTTAAAACCCCCCACCGACGCCCTTTGGTCGAAGAGCACATCTTCAGGGGGTAAAACATGGCCGGCCATCCACTCGCAAGTCTACGTAAACAACTCAAAGAGGCAAACCTTCTCGACAGACCCACAAGCAAGTCTTGGACCAAAGTCATCATTCTTTTCGTCATCGTTTTCGCGCTGTATAGCGCACACATCTATCTTCCATTGAAGTTTGGACTGATGTTGATACCAATCACTGCACTCTTCTCGACTACACTTGCTATGACTGGACATGAAGGTGTCCACTCTTCCGCTTGTCGCTCAAAAGCCGGAAACCTCTCGATGGCCGCAATTGTATTCCCACTCTTTGCAGGCCTTTCAATGGAATATTGGCGAGACAAGCACAATATCAAACATCACGGCAATCCAAATGTCGTCCACGTCGATCCAGATATCCATTCTTGGCCGTTCACTTTCAGTCAAGAAGAATACAATACGAGCGGCCCAATTCGACGCTTCTTTCAGAGACACCTCCAAGGTTGGACATTCTGGCCGATTTCACTTCTTGTCGGTCACCTCATGCGATTTGATGGTTTGAAATATATTGCAACAAAACCCTTCAAATCAAAAAAGAATAAGCGATTTACCAAGATTTGGATGCTCGATACCGCACTCATTCTCGCTCACTTTTCTCTTTGGCTTGTGTTACCGATCCTTCTGGGAATATCCTGGCAAGTAACAGTTGGCTTCTACGTTCTTCTTTGGGGTCTTGTGGGAACGTGCTTGACAGCGATTTTCATTGTTGGCCATGCCGGAAGGCCAATCATTACTGAATACGATCAAAATTGGCGACTTCAAATTGAAACCGCTCGACGAATAAAATTCGGGCCTATTGGTTCCTTCTTTTTCGTTGGACTTGATTATCAAATTGAACACCATTTACTACCAACTCTCTCTCATTTCAATTTACCAAAAGCCGCCCCCCTCGTGAAAGAGTATGCCGAGGAACGCGGTTGGCACTATCAAGAACTCGGATTTTTCCAAGCTCTTTGGGAGGCTACAGTCTCTCTCCACCATGCTTGGAAAACCCCTTCACTTGTACTCAGCGCTGATGGAGAACTCATCGATCCGTTGGAAGCAGAAATCACAAGTGCGTAAAACCTCTTGAAGAGGGACGATTTAGCCTAACCATGGCTACTGAGCAATTGTATCTCCAAAGCATCGAAGCAGGGTATTATACAAATTTCAATGCAACAGTTATCTCTGTTGAAGGTGAAAAAGTTGCACTTGACCGCACTTTGTTTTACCCCCTTGGTGGCGGTCAGAATTGGGATACTGGGACACTTGATGGACCAAATGGTGCAGTGACTGTACATGAAGTTCGAGGCCGAGGAACAATCCTTCACAGTTTAGATGGAGATCACCAATTAGAAGTTGGTGATGAAGTAAAGGGTAGCGTTGATTGGGAGAGACGCCATGCTCATATGCGAATGCATACCGCACAACATATCGTTTCTGGCGTTGTGTATGAGTCATTTAACGGAGCAAGAACTGTTGGCAACCAAATTCATCACGATCGTTCAAGAATTGATTTTAATCCGATATCATTAACTGATGAAATGCTTCTTCAAATACCAGAAACAGTAAACAAACTCATCGATGAAAATCACAAGGTCACGGATTCAACCATGACTCGCGACGAAGTCAATGCAGTTATGCCCCCTGATCGAACAAATATGAACCTCCTCCCCGCTTCTGTACGAGACCTTCGTGTCGTGAAAATTGGCGACAACATCGACTTATGCCCCTGTGCTGGGACCCACGTAAGGGAACTTTCAGAGATAGGGCACATTCAAATTATTGGTAAGAAATCTAAAGGAAAAGGCACACAAAGAATCACTTACGAACTTCAAATTCCCCAAGTTACCCCAACATCAATCAGTGAAACAATTTGACTGTAATTCCACACCATAACAAGTAAACATATTTCAATAGTTAAATGTTTTAATTCAATTCTGTAAAATACTTATCTAATCTTCAATATTTTCAGATTCTTTGAGCAACTCATCAACCTCTGCTAAGACCTCAGTCCATTCACTGCGTTTTTTCTGCAACTCTTCAAAGACTTCTTCCTCTACAACCTTGTCTCTACCTGCCTGGGCAGCAGCTTCCACACGGTCAGCCAACGCAAGGTCCTCCCCTCTCCTCTCACTACGATCAGTTCGCTTGATTGCTTTCGAAGGTATCGTTCGAGCGCCATAACTTTCTAAATCGATATTATCTGTTTCTATCGAGCGAACCACACCCATAACCACTTCGTGTTCAGGGATCCCGTCTTTCCATGGGTTTTGATTCGCCACATCTCGGATGAGGTTTGTTTGCTTCTTTTCACGAACCTGACTACCTCTCTGCGATATTATTTTTTCAACGAGCTCAACTGAGATATTCTTCGACAAAGCAATCTTTTCAGCCGAAAAACCGACATCAAACAAGAATAAAACATCAGTTTCATTGTCTGAAGAATTTTCTCCCACTTCTACACCCCTTGCGAACTGCTCACCCCTTCCTCTCACCTGTATGAAAAGAAACCTTGCATACGAGACTTCAAATCCAATCACAATAAACATCAATCATGGCAGGGAGGGACCCAAGGGCTGACATTTTGGATAATGACCCTTTCCGAACTCATAAATCACGTGTTCACCGAGTCCATGCTCGCCAAACCTCAGATGGTACAATTCATTTTGATACAGGTGCAAATGTCCGAATGAATCCCCTTTTCGCACAGATGATGGGAATTGCTCAACAAAAACCTGCACAAATGCACACGGGAAAGATTTGGCATTTCAGTTCTGAAGAGAAGAAACATCTCCGTCTTGCAACTGCAGCATTCACTGTTGCTCTGGGTTTTATGGCAGTAGGCGGTATTTGGGGTATTGAATCATCAGGACTGGATGCATGGTTCGTACAATTCTTTCTTTCTATGCCAGTTCTTCTCTTAGCGGTTGGTCCTGCTTTTCTCTTGCATGAGATAGGCCACAAAATCGTCGCTAAAAAGAATGGCTGCTGGGCTGAGTTTCGTGCTGATCCAAGTGGTTTGAGGTTTGGTATTTTCATCTCTTTTTTCATTGGCATTTTATTCATGGCCCCAGGTGCTGTTATGGTAGCAGGCCTCGTTACTCGGCGTCAAAACGGCCATATTGCTATTGCAGGTCCGCTGGTTAATTTTGGGTTATTCCTTATTGGAATTCCATTATGGGGTGTTATTCTCGGCCTTACCGGTGCATTTGATGTCGCAGACAGTGAAGCAGCCTATCTTGTTGGGTCACAATTGAATTGGGGACAAATGCTTGTTGATGCTGGTGTTTTTTGGGTTTATGCGAATCTGTTTCTCGGGCTTTTCAACATGCTTCCATTTGGGCCTTTAGATGGTAATAAAGTCAAAGATTGGGATGAAAACGCATTTTATGTTACCATTTCTGTTTTTGCAATACTTTTCCTCTCAATCATTCTTGGTTTCTGGTCTCCAGCAGCTGTCCTTGAAGCAATTGCAAACTTCTTCTGATATCATTTTCTTCCTTAATTTTCAATTAATAACCTTTGATAATTGGAAGAATGACTAACCGCTAAGGTTTGTTCGTTGTTGTATGCGTAGGCTATCGCTCATTTTGGTTTTCATTCTTTGCCTTTCCTCCATGACAAACGTATTGAATGAGAATTTTGCATTAACCAGTGAGCCAATTCATTGGAAGTCATCGGTTTCTGACTGTTCAAATCAAACCCATACCCCGAATACACCATTTCATGTTGATAATCTACTGGGAAATGATTCTAATCCTGGCACTGAAGAATGCCCGTTTGAATCAGTTATCAAGGCGATTTTTCACTCAGGCGATGGGGCTGAAATAATCGTTCATGAAGGAGTATATCATGAACAGGTGGACATTGATGGATTTCAAAACCTTACAATAAAAGCAGCTCAAGGTGAGCGAGTCGTTTTCGATGGAACACAGCGTGTTGTTCATGATTTAGGAGGGTTTTGGGAACTTTCTGGTGATGGCATTCACAAGACAAATCTTGGAATCGATGCTTGGCAGGTGTTCATCGACTATGAAGAACAAATTCCGGCAAGGTGGCCAAATGCTAATTTCAGTGATTACACAGTCCTCGATCAAACAAATCACTGGGCTCATGGAACGATTGGTAATGGGGGGTCGTATTCCAACGGTGAATTAGAAGACGCAGGCGGTACAATCGGTGCGAGCAATAATTTGTCATCAAGTGGCATAGATCCAGTGGGTGCAATTGCAATCTTGAATGTGGGCTCTTTCCGAACATTTAGCCGAACTGTGTTGGATTTTGATTCAGCCAATTCCACATTCTATTATGATACAGTCCCGTCTTGGAAGAATAAACACCATCATTATTTTCTTGAAGGAAAAAGGGAACTTATCGATGTTGAAGGAGAGTGGTGGATTGATTCCAACTCACATGAAATGCACATGCTTTTCCCAGTTGGAGCAAATCCAAATCAACTTGATGTTCGAGTAAAGACTCAGGCGTTTGCTTTCAATATAACCAACAGCGACAATGTCACACTTCAAGGCTTGGAATTTTTTGCTACTACGTTTCGAACACTTCAGTGTGATGGGTGCGCTATTTTAGATTCAGATTTAATGTATCCCAGTACTTCAAAAAGGGGTTTGGGAATTTCTGGTGAGGATGTTGAAGATCGCTGGGTATCTCGAATGGATCGGTGTTCAAACTGTCTCATTGATAATTCCTCATTTGCGCATACCGATGGTTCAGCTATCGAATTCCATGGAGCCGCTCTTCAATCTCATCACAATACGATAAACAATACGAATTTCGAATTCATAGATTGGTCTTCTTCAGATTTACCTGGATTAATGGTGACGGTATTTGACGGAGGAAGCGAAAACACATTTTCGAATAATTCAGTCCACCGAACCGGAGCTTCTGCTACAATTAGTATAGGAGATTCACCCAAATTATTTCACAATAAAATTTCTCACACCGGTTTAATCCAAAGTGATGGCGCTGTGATGCAAATGATGATGGCAGAACAGGCTGGCGCTGAAGTTGCGTATAATTGGATTTACAACACCGCAAAGTACGGCATCCGGATGGATGGACCTGCAGGTGGGACGAATACCGGCAATAATGCAACTGTACATCACAATGTTTTGTGGGATATAAAGACAGGAATAATGGTGAAAGGAAATTATCATTCCACCCACAATAATACAGTTTTTGGAAACAACAGCGGAATGACGAAAAATCAAATCATCGTACTGTTCGAAAATGGGGCTGGAAACGAAAACTCAACTACAGCGAATAATGCAGCGGATTCTCTTGCAGCACATCGTTCAAATTCATATGCATCAAATCCTGTTCCAGGAACATATATCAGTAATTACAACGGTTATGAGCAGATGAATGGAACCGTTGAATCCATGTTAGTTGACCCGACGAATTTTGATTTTCGACCAATTGCTAACTCTCAATTGGACAATTTAGATGCCGGTGCTTATGATGCAGCAGACCTCAATCCGTGGACCGCAGGTGCGACCCGTATTTGGCAATCGATGACTCCTCCCAACTTAGGGTGTACAAATCAAACAGCGAACAATTTTGACAGTAACGCAGGCGTTAACGATCACAGTTGTGATTATGATTTGGATGACGACGGAATCCCCGATTCTGACGAAGTCAGTGGATGTACGGACTCTGCAGCCAATAATCACGAATCTTTAGCGACCGATGACGACGGTAGCTGTGATTATGATCTGGACGACGATGGCGTTCT
>CEQX01062443.1_pt1 | contig 21169 bp, 21 predicted proteins | sample 356261 | NCBI WGS metagenome assembly CEQX01 (sample SAMEA2621076, study PRJEB7988) | marine metagenome | isolation source: saline water (ENVO:00002010), including | reverse complement strand
ATATCTTGTTAGTTTTTGTTAGACTAACTTTTCTACCGGAGGTCTTAGAAATTGAAATTTTGGTCAGAATGCACCGAGAAGCTTGAAGCGAAACTATCACAAGAGGAGTTTAATACCTGGATCAAGCCCCTCAAAGCTGATATAAATGAAAATAACTTGGAAATAAGCGCGCCGAATGATTTTGTTTTAACCTACGTAAAAGAGAATCTTGGGCAAATAATAGAGAGTTTGGTTAATAAGTCTGATGATTCGTTAATAGTTAAGTTTAAAACACTTGATAAATCAACATTTGTCGAGAAACTTAATGTTTCTGAACAAAATAAGCCTGGTCTCGTCCAAAACTTCACCTTCAATACATTCGTAGAGGGAAAATCTAACCATATGGCTTTGGCTGCGGCTAAACAAGTAGCAGCAAACCCTAAAGGAGACTACAATCCCCTCTTTATTTATGGTGGCGTTGGTCTTGGAAAAACGCACTTAATGCACGCTGTTGGAAATGAAATATTAAATGCAGATACCTCTAAACGAATCGTATATGTTCATTCAGAGAAATTTGTGGCTGATATGGTAAAAGCCCTTCAATTGGGTGCTATGAGCGAGTTTAAAGAGTTTTATAGAAACGCTGATGCTTTGTTGATCGATGACATTCAATTTTTCGCTGGTAAAGAACAGTCTCAGGAAGAGTTTTTTCACACTTTTAATACTCTTCTAGATAGAAACCATCAAATGGTGCTCACCTGTGATAAATATCCCAAAGAAATAGACGGGTTAGAGGAGAGGTTAAAATCAAGGCTTGGTTGGGGTTTGCCAGTTATTATAGAGCCTCCAGAGCTTGAAACTCGCGCAGCAGTATTATTAAGTAAAGCTAATTCGATGGGTGTAAAGCTTCCAAATGATTGCGCTTTTTATATTGCTCAAAGAATTAGATCGAATATTAGGGAGTTAGAGGGCGCGCTTAAAAGAGTTGTAGCTAACTCGAGATTTACTGACCAAGAAATTGATATTCCTTTTGTTAAAGAAGCATTAAAAGATCTGTTTGTTATTTCAGCTAAAATGGTAAGTATTGATAACATTCAAAAAACTGTTGCTGAATATTACAACATTAAATTATCTGATCTGCTTTCTAAAAGAAGAAGCCGATCGATTACCCGGCCAAGACAATTGGCCATGGCTTTAACCAAGTCTCTAACCAATCACAGCTTGCCGGAAATAGGCGAAGCTTTTAATGGAAGAGACCATACTACAGTACTGCATGCCTGTAGCAAGATCAAAGAACTTAGAAAAGAAATTCCTTCTCTTGAAGAGGACTATAGAAACCTTAATAGAACTCTGACTAATTAAATGGAAATCACAGTTAAAAAAGAAGAAATTGTTTCTGCTCTAAACATCACTTTAGGAGTAGTTGAAAAAAGACACACTCTTCCAATTCTTGCAAATGTGCTGTTTGAAGTAGAGGACAATTTATTCAAATTAACTGCAACCGATTTAGAATCAGAAGTAACCACGAGCGGCTCATTAATCTCCAGCGAATCATCGGGAAAAATTACTACGTCTGCAAAAAAACTTAACGAACTATGTAGATTAATACCAGATGGAGAGGAAATAAAAATTTCTTTTAAGGCAGATACATTAAACATAAAAACAGAAAAAGGTAAGTATTCACTATCAACGCTGCCCAGTTCTGACTTCCCTATTTTCGATATTGACTCGGGCGATACACCTATAGTAATACCGGCGAAAGATTTACAAGAGCTTATTAAAGACACTTCTTTCTCAATGGGAAATGGGGATTGGCGACATCATTTAAATGGTTTGTATGTTTCAATTGATGCTGGTCAAATTACCGCTGCCTCCACCGATGCACATAGGCTAGCTGTTGGAAATATACCCGTTGATTCCGAACTCTCTTTTTCTGGAATCATTCCTAGAAAATCAATCAATGAGATTCTTAAGTTTCTTTCTGATCAATCCGGGGATGCAGCCCTAAAAATAAACGATGCCTCTTTAGAACTTGCTGTTGGAAATATAATTTTTAAAAGTAAATTAATTGATGGGAAGTTTCCAGACTATGAGCAAGTCATACCATCTGGCGAAAGTTTCGTATTAGAAGTTAACGTTAAAGATTTTTCAGAAACTTTAAGCAGGGTTTCAGTTTTGTCTGGCGAAAAGAACAAAGGCATTCGATTAATTACATCACAAGAAGGCGTGAAATTGTTAACTAATAAAAATGCAGAGCAAGAAGAGGCCGAAGAATTCTTCCCTGCACCTTATCAAGGAGAAGATTTAGACATAGTGTTTAATGTTACTTATCTTCAAGAAATCATGTCTCACATGCGCACCGACGAATGTCATATTAATTTTTTTGGAACCGATAAAAGCTGCCTCGTAATTCCACCCGGTGGCAATGGTCCAAAATACGTCGTTATGCCACTCCTCATATAGGAAGTGGCTTTTTCTAAAATAGAACTTCGGAATTTCAGGTGTTTTGAAAATCTGTCAATTAATATTTCAAATACCGCTAACTTATTTTATGGAAAAAATGGATGTGGGAAAACATCAATTCTAGAATCTATTTATGTTGCAAGTTCTGGAAGGTCTTTTAGAACTTCAAATTTAGAATCTCTTATACAGAAAGGATATAACTCCTTTAAAATTAGTGCCTATGATGATAATACGGGCTCAATTTTGGAGGTTTATAAAGAAAAATCTAAGGCAATTAGTATAAAAATTAATAATTCTAGGGTCACAATCAGTGAATTAACTAGAAAATTTCCATCATTTTCAATAGACAGCTCAACTTTTTTTTATAACAACAATGCTCCTGAGTATCGAAGAAAGCACTTGGATAGAGCTCTTTTTATTGCATCACCAGATTATGCAAAAGATTGGTTTGCATATTTTCGTGCTCTAAAACAAAGAAATTCAGCTTTAAAAATTGGAGATATCCTGCAAGCAAAGGCCTACGATCAAATTTTGGTGGATCATGGTATAAAATTACATTTTCTAAGACAGAACTTAATTCTTGAAGTCAAAAATATTTATCTCAAACTTGTTCAAAAACTAAAGCAACATAACAAAAGAGCACAAATATTTTCTGAATTAGACATATATTTAAAACCAGGGTTTGATAATAAATTAGGATTAAAAGATGCATTAATACAATCTGAATCAATAGATCTCAAAAGAAAAATAACATCAGTAGGGCCCCATAAATCCGATATTATATTTGATAGTGAGCAATTACTAATCAAAGATATTTTTTCTAGAGGTGAGCAAAAAATGCTTGCAATCTTATGGTCTATTTCTCAAAATATTTATCTAGAAAAATACTATAATCTTGCCCCAATCTTATTATTAGATGATCTATCATCTGAACTAGATGCAGATATGCTTGAATGTTTTATACCAATCTTAAAATACATTGAAAATCGTTTTATTTTTTCGAACATTGTTGACTGTTTTGGTAGTAAAATAGGACTTCATGAAAAATCATTTAAAAAGTTCCACGTGGAACAATTAATCTAAACAAAATGCCAAAAAAAAATAAATCTGAAAGTAAGAAATACGATTCATCAAATATTCAAGTTTTAAAAGGTCTAGAAGCAGTAAAAAAAAGGCCTGGAATGTATATTGGTGATACAGATGATGGCTCAGGACTTCACCACATGATTTTCGAAGTTGTTGATAACTGCATTGATGAGGCCATGGCTGGTCATTGCTCAAAAATTAATATTATTATTAATAAAGACGAATCTATAACAGTAAAAGACAACGGTCGAGGAATTCCGGTAGATACTCACAAAGGCGAGGGAGTGCCTGCCGCTGAACTTATTATGACAACCCTTCATTCAGGAGGAAAATTTGATGATAACTCTTACAAGGTGTCAGGCGGGCTTCATGGTGTGGGGGTATCAGTTGTAAATGCTTTATCGAAAGAGCTTACTTTAACTATATGCAGGGACGGCGGAATGTATCAGCAAAAGTATAGCGAAGGATTGGCCAAAACTAAGTTAAAAAAAATCAAAGCATCTAAGGAGACTGGCACAGAAATAACATTTACTGCTTCTGAAAAAATCTTTACATCTATTAATTTCGAAGCTGATAGAGTCAATAAAAGAGTTCAAGAGCTTTCATTTTTAAATGCTGGAGTAAGTATCGAAGTAACAGATGCTAGAACAGGCAAGTCAAAAAATTTTAAGAATGAGGGTGGAGTATCAAGTTATGTTGACTATCTAAGAGGAAGAAAACCTCCTTTATGTCAAACAGTCCAATGTGAGGGCGGTCAAGATGGAGTAACCGTTGAAATAGCTATGCAGTGGAATGATTCTTATAACGAGAATGTTTTGTGTTATACAAACAATATACCTCAAAAAGATGGCGGCACTCATTTGTCGGGCTTTAGATCAAGCTTAACCCGAGTTTTGAAAACGTTTATTAGAAAAGAAGAATTAAATAAAAATGTCCCAGTAGACCTGTTAGGAGAAGACGTTAGAGAAGGCTTGATAGCAGTAATTTCAGTTAAAGTCCCAGACCCTAAGTTTTCTTCTCAAACTAAAGAAAAATTAGTCTCATCGGAAGTTGAAAGTATTGTAAGCAGTGTTCTGAATAAGGGGTTAAATGAATTTTTATTAGAAAACCCAAAAGAAGCACATGCAATTTTATCAAAGGTTTCAGAGGCTGCGTTAGCTAGAGAGGCAGCAAGAAAAGCCAGAGAAATGACAAGAAGAAAAGGGGTTCTTGAACTAGCTGGCTTGCCAGGTAAATTAGCTGATTGCCAAGAAAAAGACCCATCACTATCAGAAATATATTTAGTAGAGGGTGATTCTGCAGGAGGCTCTGCTAAACAAGGTAGAAATAGAAAATATCAAGCCATATTGCCACTAAAAGGAAAAATTTTGAATGTGCAAAAAGCAAGAATTGATAAAGTTTTATCTTCGGCCGAAATTGGAACCTTGGTAAAAGCAATGGGTTGTGGAATCGGAACAGAAGATTTTGATATTGAAAAACTTAGATATCATAGAATTATTATTATGACGGATGCAGATGTTGATGGATCGCACATCCGAACTCTCTTATTAACATTCTTCTACCAGCAATATTTTGAGATTCTAGAAAAGGGGCATGTATATATTGCTATGCCTCCTTTGTATAAGATAACGAAAGGTAAAAGTTTTGTTTATGCGTCAGATGAAGATGAAAAAGATAAAGCTATTAAAGATTTTTCAAAATCTGGCACAAAAGGCATTGATGTTCAAAGGTATAAAGGTTTGGGAGAAATGAATCCTGATCAACTATGGGAAACAACAATGGATCCTGAAAATAGAAGAATGATGCGGGTTGACGTTAAAGACGCCCAAGAGGCATCTGATATGTTTGAAACACTCATGGGAGATGACGTTGAGCCAAGAAGAGAGTTTATTGAAACAAATGCATTATCAGTTTCAAATTTAGATATTTAATTAATTTCAGAATACTTGTTCTTTACCCATTTATGAGCTTCTTCTGTTAATTTTTTTGGATTTTTTCCAAATAATGGCTTTCCAATAAATACATCAATAACCCCTTTTTTCTTCATGAATGATTTGTTAATCCAAAATTTACCTGAGTTATGACATACAGGTACTATTGGAACTTCTTCATTTGATGCTAATATCCCACAACTATTTCCAAATTTACCAATTCCTTCTTCAGGTTTTTTTCTGGTTCCTTCAGGAAAAACTAAAATCGCATATCCCTCCTTAATTCTCAATCCTCCATCATTAATTACTTTTTTTAAGCTTCCAAATTTATTCTTTCTGTTGATTGAAATAGGTTTTAACGCTGATACAGCCCAGCCAAAAAAAGGTATCACTAGAATTTCCTTTTTCATTATGCTGCTTGTGGGAATAAATAACGTTTGAAGAAAAAATGATTCCCATGGGCTCTGATGATTTGCTGCTATTACAAAAGAAGTTTTTGGAATATTTTCAATGCCATGAATATTCCATCCAATCCCACAAAGAATTTTTAAAGTTTTCAAGATAAATAGAATCCAAGAATTGCCAATCTTTTGAAGTTTTTGCTTCGAAAGGAACAAAGAAGACATAATAATTATCAAGGAGACAATAATTAAGCTTATTACAAAAATGAAATAAAATAATACGATGTTAATTATTTCAACTTTCTAAATATAAACATTTGTCTAATTTAGTATTAAGTCCTCCAGATACTTCGATAGCTTTGAAATTTTTATCCGTTTTTGATGCATTGTATCCCTGTCTCTAATTGTTACCGAATTATCATCTAGAGTCTCAAAATCAACTGTAATACATACAGGCGTACCAACTTCGTCATGCCGCCTATAGCTCTTACCAATATTTCCCGAGTTTTCAAGAAGTATCCTGCCCAACCTAAGTCTTTGCAAATTATTTTTAATTGTTTTAGCAGTGCTGACCAAAGGTTCATTATTTTTTTTGAGAGGTATGACCGCAGCTTTTATTGGTGCTAGGTGTGGTTTTAAGTTTAAGACAATCCTTGTTTTTCCGCTATCTAGCTCTTCAACATTGAATGCCTCGTTTAATACTGCAAGCACACCTCTATCAACACCAGCTGATGGCTCAATTACATATGGAACAATCCATTTCTTTGTTTTTTGATCTTGTATTGCAAGTCTCGCATTAGACTCAGTATTTTTTAAAACTTTAGATTGAAGATCTAATTCAGATTGATTTTTAGTATGCGAGCCTAGATCAAAGTCAGTACGATTTGCTATACCTTCAAGTTCCTCCAGACCATGTGGGAACTTGTACATAATATCAACTGTGGATTTAGAATAATGAGCAAGCTCTTTGTCAGGCACCTTGTATAGCTCTATATTTTCCTTATTAACGCCTTGTTCATGCCACCAATTTAATCTCAACTCAATCCATTTCTCATGCCATTTATCATCTGTTCCTGGAGCAACAAAAAATTCTAATTCCATTTGTTCAAACTCTCTAACCCTGAAAATAAAATTTCTAGGTGTTATTTCATTTCTAAAGGCCTTACCAATTTGTGCAATTCCAAATGGTAGCTGTTTAGAGGTTGAGTCAATGACATTTTTAAAATTAGTAAAAATATTTTGTGCTGTTTCAGGTCTCAGGTAAGCAAAAGAATCGTTGTCTTCAACGGGCCCTACTGAAGTTTTAAACATTAAATTAAATGGTCGAGGTTTTGTAAGGTCCTCAGAGCCACATGAAGGACATTTATTAGCTTTTAATTGATCTGCTCTCCATCTGGAATTGCATTCCTTGCAATCTACTAATGGATCAGTGAAAGTATCTTCATGACCTGAATATTTCAGCACGTCAGATTTGGTCAATATAGAAGCATCTAATCCTTCTACATCATCTCTATCAAAAACTAACTCTCTCCACCATGCTTGCTTGAGGTTATTTTTAAGCTCAACACCCAGCGGTCCATAATCATATAAACCCTGAAGACCTCCATAGATTTCATTAGATTGAAATATAAAGCCTCGTCTTTTGCAAAGAGCTACGAGTTCATCCATTGTTTTTGCTGCCAAAATTAACCCTTTTTTAGATTCCGGTAATTATATTATGCAGTCATTTTAGTTATATCTATAGAGTTTTTATAAACTCTACAAATATAACACTGTTAAATATGTTACTAAGGGATAATAATTAAGCAAAAGGTTTGAAATGAAAATAGTTTTTTACATTTTTTCGATACTGCCAATTAGAAGTGCATTTTTAATCATAGATATTGTTTTCTTCACTATGCCGACTTTCTTTCTAAAAAATTTCTCTCCATTTAGAGTAACAAGAAAAAACTTATCCGTCGTTTTCCCAAATAAAACTCCATTAGAGCTAGATACACTTTCAAGAGAAAGTTACAAGGAAACAATTAAAAGTCTTTATGAAACTTTATACACATGGTCAAGACCATCTAAAAAAATTGTTTTGAGGGTTAAAAAAATTAACAATAGATTCTTATTTAATCCGTTAGATCGACCAAGAGGCTTAATTATCTTTGCTCCTCACAATCGGAGTATCGACTTTATGCTTAGATGGATAAGTACTCAGAGGCCACATACCTCTCTTTACAAGAAAATTAAATTTAAGCCAATTGATGTATTTGTAAAAAGATTCAGAGAAGAAGAAAACTGCAGAATGGTAGAAACAGGAATAGCGGGTGTAAAAACTATTTTTCGTGCTCTAGAAAAAGATCAGATGACTTGTATGGCATCAGATCAAGTGCCAGCTGATGGGATGGGATCTTATTCAAAGTTTTTTGGTCACGAGTGTTATTCTTTTGCGCTAGCTCCAAAATTAGCAAGCAAAACAAACAAAAAAATTCTCCTAACTTACCTTTCTTATAAGAGTAATCTCGGTCATATAATTAATTTCAAAAAACCAAGCAAAGAAATTTACGAAAAAAACGGCGTTCATGTAATGAATAAAGAAATGGAAGACGAGATCAAAAAATCGCCATCAGAGTATTCATGGGAGTATAAAAAATTTAGGAAACTCTCAGGAACAATGAAGGATATTTATACTTAACGACGCCAAAAAGCAGGAGTAAATAATACAAGAAGAGTAAATATTTCTAATCTTCCCAAAATCATTGCAAAGCATAGAATTAGTTTGCCCACTTCATTAACGCTTTTATAGTTGTTTGCAACATCACCTAAGCCAGGACCTAAATTATTCAAGCACGCTCCAATCGCAGAAAAAGCTGATTCAAAATTTAATCCAGTACCAAGCATTGCCATTAGTAAAAACATAAATATAAATACATATATTGAAAAAAATCCCCAAACCTTTTCGGCAATTTTCGAATCAATAACCTTATTGCCAATCTTTGTAGATAGAACAGCATTTGGGTGGATAATATTTAAAATTTCCTTGTATGCTTGATTTATCATTATTAATACTCTCCATGCTTTGATTCCGCCTCCAACAGATTGTGAGCACGCCCCCATAAAAGCACCAACCAATAATAGATAAGGTAAAAAACCTGGCCAGAGTGAAAAATTTTCTGTTGTAAAACCAGAGGTAGTTACTATTGAAATGGTATGAAAAATTGATGATCTAAGATTAGAAAAAAAATTTGTATTTGAGTCACTTACGCTATTAATTACTATTACTAACATTGTTATAGTTGCAACTACTGACAAGAAGAATCTAAACTCAGAGTCATAAAAATACTTTAGAGGCTTGCCTCCAAATATTGCGGCATAATGCACAGCAAATGAAGCAGCAGAGAGTAGCATAAAAATAATGCAAACAGTTTCTATTAAAGCACTGTTAAAAAAACCTATACTAGCATCATGAGTCGAAAAACCTCCACCTGCAACTGTACTCAAACTATGTGCAACCGCATCAAAGAAATTCATACCTGAAAGCACATAAAGAAGAGCACAAACAACCGTTAAACCAAAATAAATTTTCCAAAGTGCTTTTGCACTGTCCGTAATTTTTGGAGTAAGCTTTTGGTTACCATGACTTCCTGGAAGCTCCATTTTATATAATTGCCCTCCACCAATTCCTAAAGCAGGCATGACTGCAACAGCTAAGATAATCAAGCCCATTCCACCGATCCATTGTAAAAGTTGTCGATACAGCAGAAGTGATCTTGGCAGTTCATCCAAGCCATTAATAACAGTTGCTCCAGTTGTTGTAATTCCGGAAACCGATTCAAATATTGCATCACTTGCACTAAGACCAGAAAAGTAAAATGGAATTGATCCAGCGCAAGCTAAAACTACCCAAAACATTGTTGTGATAATAAATCCATCTGCAATATTAAGCGTAAGATTCTGTTGTCGACTGATAACCCACATTAAACCACCCAAACCAATTAAGAATATAAATGAATATAAAAATATTTCAGTTAGAGGCTCAACATAAAAAATCGAAATTATTAATGGGGGAATGAATGATATGCTGAATATTGCTAGCAAAATCCCCAAGAGATTTAATATGGATTTATAGTTCATTGATCTTTGAGAAAAAGATTTTCAATTTGCTCCTTATCTGTTTTGCCAAGAATAAAAATAATTGTCTTATCGTTAGGCTTGAGAAGTAAATTTTTAGAATGCATAAAAATTTGCTCATCTCTTATAACTGCAGCAATAACGCAATTATCTGGTAAAGGAATTTCTGAAATAGGCCTGTCAAAGAAGTCTTCAGTAAATTTATTTTTATGAATAATTCCCTCAATTGCTTCTGCGCCGCTTTGCATTTTTAACATTACTTCTTGGGGGACATCACCTTTTGCAAGATGTTGGAGGACCATAGACACGGTTAGTCTCTGAGGAGAGAGAGCTATGTCAACAAAATTTTTCGGAAGAATATTTATATATGTATAGTTATTAACAATAATAATGGTTTTTTTGGCGCCAAGTTTTTTTGCTAAAAACGCAGACATGATATTAGTTTCATCATCATTTGTTAAAGCACAAAATATATCAATATTTTCTATATTCTCGCTTTTGAGTAACTCTTCATCTGATCCTTCACCTTTTAGGACAATTGTCCTGTTTAATTGGCTTGATATCATTTCACATCTATCATTACTAGGATCTATTACTTTAATCTTATAATTTTCTTCTAGTGCTTTCGCAAGAGCAAAGCCTATTTTACCTCCACCAATTATCATCATTCTTGAGGACGAAGTATCTGCAAGCCTCATTTCTTGAACAACATTGTCAATATCATTTTCTGCAGCTAAAAAGTATATTTCGTCATTTTCTTTTATTATCGTTTTTCCGTCTGGTATTAAAGGTTTTCCTTTTCTATAAATAGCAGGAACGAATGTGTTTGTATCAGGCATGTCACTTTTAATACTTTTCAGTTCCCTATTAACCAACATTCCATCTTTTTTAGCTTTTACCGATACTACCTTAATTATTCCATTTTCAAACGACTCAATTTGTTCTGCACCTGGATGCTTAATTAAATCTACTAGGTGTTCCGTTACTTCATTTTCCGGACTTATAGCAAGATCAATATTATTTTCACCGAATGCGTCTAAAGATTCCAAATAAGAAGCATCTGACAACCTGCAAATTGTCTTTTGAACATTAAATTTAGATTTAGCTATTTGACATGATGTTATATTGCATTCATCACTATTTGTAACTGCTAATAAAATAGTTTCATTATCAGCGCCAGCTTTTTTTAGTGTGCTTGGGTAAGAACAGTGACCAACTTCTGTTGCTAAATCAAAATCTTGTTGGAGACTTTGAAGTTTATCTTTATTTAAGTCAACAATACTCACTTCGTACGATTGTTTAGATAGGGTTGAGGCCAGGCTGCTTCCAACTCTTCCAGCTCCAAGTATTAGAATTTTCATTGTTATAAATTAAACCTCTTTTTATATAAATGAAAGAAATGCTTTAATTTAATTAATCTCTAAAAAATTCAGCATACGAATTTGCTGCATCTTCAGATGTAATAACATTTTTACCCGGAAATTGTAAGTGAGTAATTACTATAGAGCCATTCATTGTTTTAGCAATTAATAACTTTTTTGTAAAATAAAATTTATTAGGTATAAGATGATAATCCTTGTTATTGTTATCAGCAATTCCATGAATCTTTATTTTTAGGTCTTTCCTCTCAAAATAAAGGCCTGGCCATCCAGAATATGCTTTAAATTTGCTAAAAATATTTTCAGATCTTTCTTCATCAAAAATTATTTTGCCAGAAAGCTTACTTATCTTTTTGCAATAGCTAATGTTTTCAGCATCTTGTTCTTTTGGTATTAGCTTGCCCTCACATATATTTTCAAGATCTTTATGAATATTTTTGATACACAAAGATGTAAGCTTTTGTTCTAACTTATTTTTGTTATCTGGAGCTGAAACTTTTAGTTCGTGATAAACGAATACCGGGCCTTCATCTAAACCTGATGTCATTTTCATGACTGATATTCCTGTTTTCTTATCATTATTTAAAATAGTAGATTGAATTGGCGATGCTCCCCTGTATTTAGGTAACAACGAATAATGGATATTAACGGTCTCTTTTAACGAACTTTTTATTAACCATTCAGGCAGTAATTTACCGTAAGCAACAACAAGTAAAATATCATAGCTATGCTTTGTAATTATTTTTTTAAAATTTTGATCTAAGTTTTCAGGTTTGAATACCACAACATTATTCTTTTCGGCTAGTTTTGCAACATAAGATGGTTCTTTTATAGAATCTCTCTTCGATCTTTTGTCTGGCTTAGTAATAACACCAATTACTTCATTTGAACTAGATATTAATGATTGAAGAATTAATGAAGAAGATTGAGATGAGCCTGCATATAAAATCTTCATATATAAAATCGTTTAAAATCGTTTAAAATCGTTGTATTCGGTGTAATTTCTTCTAAATTGATGACTTCAGAGCTTTTTTTCTAATTCTATCTCTCTTAAGGGGAGAAATATAGTCTACTAAAAGCTTACCTTCTAAATGATCTATTTCATGCTGGAAGCACACAGCAAGCAGACCCTCTGGCTCATCTTCATAATTTTTACCTTCAATGTCTTGCCAAAAAGCCTTTATTTTATCAGGTCTAGTTATTTCTTCTCTTACACCGGGTATTGATAAACAACCTTCCTCGCAAGAAAAGAGACTTTTGTCGTCTAATATTTTAAACTCTGGATTTATAAATATTCTTGGTTCATTTTTTTCTTCAGATAAATCCATAACAACTATTCTTTCGTGAATGTTGACTTGTGTTGCTGCAAGACCAATTCCCCCCTCTTGATACATTGTATCAAGCATATCCTCTGTAATTCTAAATAGACTTTTGTTGAATTCTTTAACTGGCGAGGCAATTTTTCTGAGTCTGGGATCAGGAAATGTTAATATTTTTAATTTAGCCATATACACATTATATGTTGATTCTTTATAATCAACATCAATAATTTTTACAAAAATAGGAGCTATTTTATGTCTGAGCGTGTTTCAGTTTCAATATTTATGGGATCTAAGTCTGATTTACCGATAGTGCAGGCGGCATCAGATACATTAAAAGATTTTGATATATCTCATAAAATGTTTATTTTATCTGCTCACAGAACTCCCGAAGAAGTTGTTAAAAAAGTAAAAGAGTCAGAAGATAATGGAGCAAAAGTATTTATAGCAGCTGCTGGAATGGCAGCGCACTTAGCTGGAGCAATTGCTGCACAGACCAAAAAACCAGTATTAGGCATTCCTCTAGGTGGTGGCGATCTCGATGGAATTGATTCTTTATTAGCAACAGTTCAGATGCCAAAGGGAGTACCTGTAGCTACGTTTGCTATAGGAAAATCTGGAGCTATAAATGCTGCAATTTGTGCTGCGCAAATAATTGGCACGAGTAACGACTCAATAGCAAAAAAACTAGATGAATATAAATTGAAAATGCATGCCGATGTCCTAGAGGCAAATAATTCTATTCAATAAAAATTTGAACAAAATTTTTAATCCCATAGATGCTGTCAAATGGTTAAAGCATGGAAAAATATTAGTGCATCCTACAGAGGGAGTATGGGGAATTGGCTGCGATGCATTTAATCATCTAGCAGTAGATAAGATAAATACTCTTAAACAAAGGGATCCATCTAAAAGATTTATTTTGCTGGCTCCATCAGTCCAGAATGCCCTCAAGTATTTTCAACCTCTTTCAAATGAACAAATAGAGTATGTTATGAATCACTGGCCAGGCCATACAACTATAATTTTTAATTCGAATAAAAAAATACCAAAGTATTTAAAGACTGATATTAATACTGTTGCAATAAGAGTGAGTAATCACAAACCAGTAGTAGATTTACTTACTCATTTCAATAGTCTTATGGTTTCTACCTCTGCTAACATAAGTAATTTACCTATTCCTAAAAAGTTAGAAGATATTGCTAAACTATTTACTGATCCAGACGTTGCTTTTTACTACTTTGAAAACGGAGAATCAAAAAAACCTTCTTCAATAATTGACCTCAATACCATGGAATACATCCGTGAATAAACTCACAACTAAAGAACTGAAAAACCTTGAATCTGTTTTTACAAAGATACAAAGGATAATTGAGGATGGGATTAATACTCTCTTTATAACCCCACCCATCAGAGTCGCAAAGGTATGGAAAAGAGATGAAGGTGGTGGAGGAAAATCTATTTCAATAACAGGTGATACTATTGAAAAGGCGGCGATTAATTTCTCATCAATCTCTGGTAAAAAACTACCTCAATCATCTATTGCAGAGGAACTCAAAACCAAATCCACTAAATTTCATGCTATGGGAGTTTCAACAATTGCTCATCCTATGAATCCATTTTGTGCTACCAGCCACATGAACGTTAGGATATTTTTTGAACTAGGAAAAAATAATATTATTGAAAATTGGTGGATCGGTGGAGGCTTTGATCTTACTCCTTTTTTTCCAACTATAGTTGAGTCAGCAAAATGGCATGCAAATGCAAAAAAGTGTTTGGATGATTTTGATCTCAAATACCATAAGATATTTGCTAGAAATTGCGATGAGTATTTTTATTTGCCTCACAGAAAGGAAAAGAGAGGTATAGGAGGTATTTTTTTTGATCAACTCCAGCATAAAAATTTAGAAGATAGTCTTCGTTTGTTAGAAGCAGTGGCTAATTGTTATATCGAGACTTACATCTCTCTCGTAAATATAAATAAAGATAAAAAATTTACTGCTGATGACAGAGAGTTTCAATTATATAGAAGAGGAAGATACGTAGAATTTAACTTATTATTTGATAGGGGTACAAAATTCGGAATTGAGTCTAATGGAAGAACTGATTCAATACTTGCCTCAATGCCTCCAGCTGTAAATTGGCCATTTCGACTTTCTAAAAGCATTATTAAAAAAGAAAAGAACCTTTTAAAATTTGTAAATAAAAACTGGGATCAACATTTGTAGTTATGAAATATAAATTAGGAGTTGTTGGTGATCCAATTAAACATTCATTGTCTCCTCAAATACACAATATTTTCTCAAAGCAAACAAATATAAATATTGAATATCAGCTCTATCATGTTTTTGAAACAAGTCTTGATACTTTTATTAAAGATTTTTTTGATGAGGGAGGACACGGTCTAAATATTACCTTGCCGCATAAGAGCAACTGCTTGCGTTCAGTCACTAATGCATCATCGCTTGTAAATTTGATTGGAGCAGCTAACACCCTCCATTCTAAGCATCAGGATGAAATATTTGCAGACTCAACTGATGGCATTGGTTTAGTCGAGGATTTAAAAGATAAATGCTTAATTACTTCTGCAAATGTTTTAATTTTAGGAGCAGGAGGTTCAGCATCGAGCATTATTCCTGATCTTGATGCATGTAAACCAAGAAACATTATTATAGATAACAGATCTAAACATAACCTTGATAAATTAGTTCAAAGATTTTCTAGTGCTAAAGAAATTAATTCTAGTATATTAACTTTAGAAAGTTTTAACGAAGAAATAGATTTGATCATAAACGCTACATCAATGGGTTTTTCAGGAACTTTTTCATGGAACACAGATTTTAAGATAAATCATGAAACAGTATTTTATGATCTCAGTTATAGCAAAAACGATAATCAAACATCCTTTTTAAATTGGGCCAGTCAATTCTCTGATAAATATTTTGATGGTTTTGGGATGTTAATACAACAAGCAGCGGCCGCATTTGAGTTATGGACTGGAGTATTGCCAGAAACTAAAATAAGGAAATCGGATTTATTAAATGACTAAAGGCTTCATTCGTTTTATTGCTGGCGCAGTCTGCCCATCATGTAAAGCTGTAGATAAAATTGCAATAACTCCAGATGATAAAATCATTTATTGTTTAAGCTGTGATTTTAAAGAAAAAAAACCAGAAGATATTAAAAATATACCCTCTAAAAATGACGAGCCCAAGGTCTTTAACATCGATGATTTTAGGCCAAAAAAAACCTAGAATTTAAAGATATTTAAAGTTATTATATCGCCACAAAAAATAGCCTTTACGGGCCAAAAAAAAGCTTAAATTGCTTCTCATGAACATAATTTTTAATTATAATACTTTATATAAATTTTTTATTTTTAAAACATTCTTAGTCAGGGAAAAAATTAATGTTTAAAAAAGCTACCACAAGTATTTCAAATATACTCCTAGCAGGAATAGTATCTCTATTTTCAAGCAATTTAAGTGCTGCTTGGGATGACTTCAATATGACTGAAGGCGTAACTTCTATTAGTAAAGAAGTATTTGATCTGCACATGCTAATTTTCTGGATATGCGTAGTTATCGGCCTAGTTGTATTTAGCGTTATGTTTTATTCAATGTTTGCACATTCAAAAAAAAGAAATCCTAACCCCTCTACATTTCATGAAAATACTAAACTTGAGCTCGCCTGGACAGTGGTCCCTTTTTTGATTTTAGTGTTTATGGCTATACCGGCATCGAATACACTTGTAAAGATTTATGATGATACTGAGGGAGATATAAATATTCAGGTAGTCGGATATCAATGGAAATGGCAATATAAATACCTAGAAGATGACATTGATTTTTTTCAAAACCTAACAACTGATTGGGATGAAATCTATAACAAAACTCCCAAAGGAGAATTTTATCTTCAAGAGGTCGATGAGGCCGTAGTTATACCTGCCGGTAAGAAAGTTAGATTTTTAATCACTGCAAACGATGTAATCCACTCTTGGTGGATGCCAGATTTTGCTATCAAGCAAGACGCTATTCCTGGCTTTATTAACACCGCATGGACAATTGTAGATAAGCCAGGAACATATCGAGGCAAGTGCACCGAATTATGTGGAAAAAACCATGGTTTTATGCCGGTAGTCGTAAAAGTAGTTCCCGAGGATGAATATCATACTTGGGTAAAAGAAAAAAAAGATGCGGCTTTGAGAATGGCTGAATTAACTACAAAAGATTGGTCTGCAAATGAATTAGTGCAAAGAGGAGAGGCAATTTATAACAAGAACTGTGTTGCATGCCATCAAAGCAATGGTCAAGGTATAACTGGAATCTTTCCTGCCTTAGCAGGAAGCGACATTGCCCTTAATGATAAACCTAGACATATAGAAATTTTGATGGAGGGGGTCCAGGGCGCAGCCATGGCATCTTATGCAAATCAATTATCAGAAGTTGATCTTGCAGCTGTAATAACTTACACAAGGAGAGCATGGGGTAATGCAGAAAATGGAGATGGGCAAATTGTGGTCCCTAAAGATATTGTGGATTATAAATTATAATATAGAGGTAGAGGAGAGACATGAGTGCAGTAATTGAATCCCATGGCCATGATGATCATCATCATGGGCCAGCAAAAGGCCTAACAAGATGGCTTTATACAACAAATCATAAGGATATAGGAAGCTTATATCTTTGGTTTAGCTTTGCTATGTTCTTAGTTGGTGGAGTAATGGCTTTGGTCATTCGAGCAGAACTGTTTCAACCTGGTATGCAAATAGTTGAACCAGAATTTTATAATCAGATGCTTACACTTCACGGGTTGATTATGGTTTTTGGGGCTGTTATGCCAGCATTTGTTGGCTTAGCAAATTGGTTGATACCTATGATGGTTGGCGCCCCTGATATGGCTCTTCCTAGAATGAATAACCTTAGTTTTTGGATACTACCTTTTGCCTTTTTCATATTGCTATCGTCTTTATTTATGGAAGGCGGAGCGCCCAATTTTGGTTGGACTTTTTACGCGCCATTGTCTACAACTTATGCTCCTCCAAGCGTCACTTTTTTTATATTCTCTGTTCATATTATGGGAGCCTCTTCAATAATGGGATCCATCAATGTGATCGTAACCATAATGAATATGAGGGCGCCTGGAATGACACTAATGAAAATGCCATTATTTGTCTGGTCTTGGCTAATCACTGCATATTTATTAATAGCTGTTATGCCAGTACTTGCTGGAGCAGTCACCATGATGTTAATGGATATACATTTTGGAACAAGTTTCTTTAATGCAGCCGGAGGAGGTGACCCTGTTTTATTTCAACACATATTTTGGTTTTTTGGACACCCTGAAGTTTATATTATGATACTACCTGCTTTCGGAATCGCATCTCATATCATTGAAACTTTTTCTAGAAAGCAACTATTTGGATATTCATCAATGGTATGGGCAATGGCCTCAATTGCAGTTTTGTCTTTTGTTGTTTGGGCGCACCATATGTTTACAGTTGGACTTCCATTAGCTGCTGAATTATTTTTTATGTGGGCCACTATGTTAATTGCTGTCCCAACAGGAGTTAAGGTTTTTAATTGGGTTACAACCATGTTTAAAGGCTCAATTACATATGAAACACCAATGCTTTTTGCAATAGCTTTTGTTGTTCTGTTTACTATTGGTGGCTTCTCCGGTTTAATGCTTGCGATTACTCCAGCAGACTTTCAATATCATGATACTTATTTTGTTGTCGCTCATTTCCATTACGTTTTAGTTCCAGGCTCTGTATTTTCGATTATGGCAGCAGTTTATTATTGGATTCCAAAATGGACTGGAAACATGTATGACGAAAGACTTGGAAAATTACACTTTTGGCTTTCATTTACTGGGGTAAATATTACATTTTTCCCTCAACATTTTATTGGTTTGGCTGGTATGCCAAGGCGTTATCCGGATTATGCGCTCCAATTTGCAGACTGGAACGCGATTTCATCTGTCGGAGCGTTCTTATTTGGGGCCTCACAAATTCTATTTTTATTTATAGTTTTAAAAACTGTAATGGGTGGCAAAAAAGCAACACCCCAAGTCTGGGAGGGTTCAAGAGGTCTTGAATGGACTGTCGACTCACCAGCTCCGTATCATACTTTCACGACACCACCAAAGGTAAGCTGATAAATGAATGAAGGCTCAAAGAAAACAATTAAGACACTATGTTTTGCAGTTTTGGGAATGTTTACTTTCTCATTTGCTTTGGTCCCTTTATACAATGTCTTCTGTGAGGTAACAGGACTTAACGGAAAAATAGAATTAAAAGCAACCAAAGAAACTGACATAGAAATTGAAAATGGTAGAGATCTTTCGGTTCAATTTGTTTCTCACAACAATGAGCAGATGCCTTGGGCTTTTAAACCCTCTGAAGATATTATTAAGATAAAGACCGGAAAGTATCATACAACTTCTTTCTACGTAAAAAATACTACAAATAAGTTGATGACTGCTCAAGCCATACCTAGTGTTGCACCTTCTAATGCAGCTGCTCATCTAAAAAAACTTGAATGTTTTTGTTTCGAGCAACAAGAACTTGCTCCAGGAGAAGAGGCCCTTTTACCAGTTAGACTTATTTTTGATGATGCGCTACCTAAATCAATAAAGAGTGTTGTTCTTTCCTATACAATTTTTGATGTAACCAACTATGACAAAGTTCAATTAAGTAAAGATCTTGAAAGTAATCATGGCGATGGACATAAAATGGAGCCATCGGTATGAGCTATCAAAAATATTATGTTCCAGAGCAAAGCAAATACCCAATTTATTTAGCAATAGCTCTATTTCTATTAGTAATGGGGGCCGCAGGAACAATTAATGATTTAGGCAAAACTGACAGCAATTCATCATATATACTTTATTCAGGGCTTATCGCTTTTGGAGCAACCCTATATTTTTGGTTCAGGGCTGTTATCAGGGAGCATATTGCAGGTCTTGATAGTGCTCAACTTCAGCAATCTTTTGTCTTTGGCATGGCTTGGTTCATTTTTTCTGAGGTTATGTTTTTCGCCGCGTTTTTCGGAGCACTATTTTATGTTAGAAATTTTTCAGTCCCATGGCTTGGTGGAGAAGGAGAAAAGGGTCTTGCAAATATGCTTTGGGAGGGTTTTGAATCATCCTGGCCCGTAATGTCAACTCCAGATGCTGGTTCGGCATACGTATTAGCCGAAAAAAGTATGAGTTGGCCTGGATGGGCAAATGTATTAATGTGGCTTCCTCTTTGGAACACAATCGTGCTTTTAAGTTCCAGTGTAACTGTCCATTTTGCGCATCTAGCATTGAAAAATGACAATAAAAAAAGCTTTAATAAATGGCTGGGGTTTACTGTCTTTCTTGCACTTATTTTTGTAGGTCTTCAGGCATTAGAATATTATGAGGCATATGCACATTACGGACTAACTTTAAACTCAGGTATATACGGATCAACATTTTTTATGCTTACAGGCTTTCATGGTTTCCATGTAATGATGGGTGGATTAATGCTTGCAATAATGCTGTCTAGATCAGTTTTGTATAATCATTTCGATCCACATAATCATTTTGGCTTTGAAGCTGCCTCGTGGTATTGGCATTTTGTAGATGTTGTTTGGGTGATGCTATTTCTTTTTGTTTATATACTTTAAATTAAGAGCCCCAGGGCACTTTATTTCCAAGTTCACCTGTGTATAAACCATATGAAACTAAGATTAAAAGCAATGCAGCCATAGTAACTCTGAACCCAAGGCTGTAAACAGAACGCTTGCCTTGTCCTTGGTCCTTGAAAAGAAAGAATAAACTACTAAATAAGCTTATAAATATTAAGATGATTACAATCGCTATAAGAGTTTTAAGCATAAGGTAATTATAACATTTTAAATAATGAAATTTTTAACAATCAAACTCATCAAAGACAATAAAGCCTTGAGCTTATTTTCTCTCTTTTTTACTCTTTTATTTATTTCTCTGGGCATTTGGCAAATCGATAGAGCTGAATCAAAGGCATTAAAAATGCAAGCTTTTAATGAAATGCAAAAAAGCCCTGCTGTAGCATTAGAGGATTCATCTGCAGCTTGGAGTCGAGTTTTTGTTGAGGGATCTTATGATACATCTCGTCAAGTTTTAATTGATAATCAAATAAATAATGGACAGGTAGGATATAAGATTTATACTCCTTTCTATTTTCACAATAAAGCAATTTTTGTTGACAGAGGATGGATTACTAGAGGCAAGACTAGAAGCAATCTCCCTAATATTGATTTTGATTCAGACAAATTAACAATAGTTGGAAGTCTTTTACAACCTGAAAAAGAAGTATTAGTAAGCGATGATATTTTTACAAAAAGATGGCCCATAGTTTCACAAACAAAATTACCCAGCATAATTGAAACTAAATTCAATAAAAATTTTTATGATTTTGTTCTTGTATTAGAACCAGGTTCTAATTTTATTGAAGAATATATGCCTCTTAAGCCTTTTGTAATTAC
>CEQX01157608.1_pt1 | contig 21367 bp, 24 predicted proteins | sample 356261 | NCBI WGS metagenome assembly CEQX01 (sample SAMEA2621076, study PRJEB7988) | marine metagenome | isolation source: saline water (ENVO:00002010), including | reverse complement strand
TGCTCGGTGACCATTCACAGTAAACTGTGCATCGTCAATTACCGTTAGGGCTTCTCGGGCTCCTTCTTTTGTCGAATAATCTAAACCGTCCATACTCAGTTCGCTTAATCTTACAGATTGTGCTCCAGAGTCGAAGGTAATTCTATCTTGGAAATCATCATTATTAATATCAATTTGGAAACTGAACTCACCACCTGAACCATCTAGAAGGTTGGTTGTTCCATATTTAGTTGTTTGTGCAATACGATCCATCTCAAGCTTTAATTGTTGAACCTCTTTATCAAGGAATTGTCTCTCCCTGTCACCTACTGTATCAGAAGCGGCCTGTACACCTAGCTCTCTTAATCGTACTAATATATTGGAAACCTCGTTTAATCCACCCTCAGCAACTTGTACCATGGACTGACCATCCATCGCGTTTCTTTGTGCTACTGAATAACCTTTTACTTGAGCTTTTAAACTTTCACTCAATGCTAAACCAGCTGCATCGTCGGCTGCCTTGGTGATACGGTCACCAGAAGATAACTGCGCAAAGGTTTTATCAATTTTTCTTTGCGATGCCGCCAATGAATTCTGTGCATTTAAACTTGCTACGTTGGTTGATACTCTTAATCCACTCATAATAGTCCCCTATTGTTCTTTACGGCGCGGCCCCATGCCTACAGTTAAAGATGTCCCAGTATCTAGAAACTGCTTTACGCCTAAATTAATAAAAAAAATAAACACGTTGTGAGCTCTCGGTTAATTGGCCTTTCCTAAAGTAAGGTAGTCACTCCGAACTTAAGTTTGCGAAAGATACCGCAACCAAAACTCACTAAACCTTTCGGCCAGGTCTGGGGATACCTTAGTCGAGTCGAGTGAAACTAGACTATCGCCTAGCCAAAGCTGGACCAAGGTATTGAAAACCATAACAAAGTCGAGGGAAAAGCAGGACTATAGTCTGTACTAGTAAAAGGTCTACCAAGACTAAGGTAGCCAGCCTTTCGTCTTTTTTAAATTGCTGTTGTTTTATTTGAGAAACAAATAATGATAGATCTTCTGGTTTTTTATCTTTAAGATATGGAAGGATGAATTCTGAGGATAAAGGCCAAAACATTTTCACAAGAATCAATACCAAAAAGCTCAGAGAAAGAGCTTTTGAGTTACTTACGTCAAAATTTGGCGCAGCTACCGTTCGCGTGAAAAATGGAGATAGCTACAAAGTTCAAATTGTTTCTAGAACTGGAAAACAAATTTCAGCCGAAAGCACAGAAGGACTTTTTGACCTACAAGGCTTTGTGAATATTATTTTTAGTTTCGACATTGGTCCTGAAAAATACTTCATGCAAACTTCAGCAAATATCACGAGTGAGAAATACATCGATATTTCTATTTTATCTGATCTTTTTAAATTACAACGACGACAAAACTTTAGAGTAGACCTAGTCGATAACTACAGTTCTATTTTAAAAATCTTTAAAGTGAATCAAGTGGAAGTAGATCATGACTTCAAAATCAAAGACTTAAGCCTAGGCGGTTTGAGTTTTGATATGGATCTTGAGTCCCCCCTAGATATTTCTCAAGAACAGATGATTATTGGGAAAGTAATCATTCCTGAAAAAAAGCTTCATATCCCTATTAGTGCTGTGGTTCGCTATGTAAATCGAATCGGTTCCATGGGAAGTGGGATACGCAGAGCTGGCCTAGAGTTTGACCCATTAGATGCTCAAATCGAAAATCAGATGTTAGAAGTCCTAATCGAAGCGCAAAGAAAGACCCTCGGTTAATCTCTCTATTTATATAGAGAGAGAAAGAGGACAAATAAGCATCAAAAGAAAGCTCCTAATCTTATTGAACAGACTTAGTAAAAATTCTCAATATTTTCGCACGCTTAGCCTTTTTCTTTTTTAAAGCTAAAGTTTTAACGCGATATGTCGAATATTATCTAACTGTAAAAGACCTGGTTTCTGAAAAGTGCTGACCCACTTTTAGACACAGAAACCTTCGAGCATTGTCGGGGACACACTCCTTTTTGCCTGTGGGGGCAATTGAAAAGGAGAGAGCTCATGAGTTTGAGGATAGGAACCAATGTCGCGTCCCTCGCGGCCCAACACAATTTATCCAAATCCAACGCCCAAAAACTAAAAGCCATCAAATCCCTTTCCTCCGGAAATCGGATTACCCAAGCTTCAGACGATGCTGCGGGCTTTGCCATTGCCGAAAACTTGCGGGGGCAATTAAAGGGACTGGAACAAGTGAAACGAAATGCAAACTCTGCGGTTTCATTGGTTCAGGTTGCTGAGGGGGGGCTTAATGAACAAAACAATATCCTAATTCGATTGCGCGAATTAGGAGTACAGGCAGCATCCGATACTGTCTCAGAACAAGAACGAGAGTTTTTACAGGTCGAATTTAGTCAGCTTTTAGAGGAGCTAGACCGTATCGCAAGCTCTACTAATTATGGATCAAAAAAGCTTTTGTCTGGCTCAGGAGAGGAGTTTGAGTTTCATGTGGGAGCTAATGCGGGAGAGGAGAATATAATTCGCTACACTCTAGATGCCGATGCCTCCAGTGATTCTTTAGGCGTATCAGGCCTTTCTGTTGACGATAAAGACAATGCTTTAGATAGTTTAGAGTCAATTGACGAAGGTTTAATTAAAATGGCGGAAATGCGTTCCAGTTTTGGAGCCATGCAATCTAGACTCCTACACACCTCTAATCACCTAGACAATCAGATTGAAAACGTTGCTGGGGCAAGAAGCTTAATCGCCGATGCTGATGTTGCCAAAGAAACTGCTGATCTGGTTCAGGCCGATATTTTACAGAGCACTGGCGTGGCAATTTTAGCGCAAGCCAATAACATTCCAAGGCATGCTGAGAGGTTGATTAATATGCTCTAGGATTCAGTTCCTTTTAAAGAAAGATCTATTATTAAGTGAGTCGATCTAACTAAGACATTCGCCTAGCTCTAAACACCTACTCTTTTGTGCAGTAGTTAGGCTTTGAAGCATTGGTATGGTAACAGGCCCAAATCTTTAGCTTTTTAGCCAGAAGCGCAGAGAAGTCTTTATACTTCTGGGTGAACTCCTTATGAAAATAAATGTAGGTTGGAACAGTACCAGCATTTCCTAAATCAAAAATCTTATACTCAGGCTTGCTCTTGAAAAGTTTTTTTATATTAATTGGCGCTAAAAAGTAGTCTATTCTTGAATACTTAAGCATTTTAAAGATCTGTTCAGGACTTTCCACATAAGTAACTGAGGATTCTTTCACACCAAAAGACTTTAGGTATTTTACCCCTAAAATGCTAGCGGTTTTCATCTCTGGGTTCTTCAAGAAGTAGTCTGAAGCCTTGGCCTTTGGGTGCTTATTGCTGTTGAAATACAAAACAAACTGTAGATTAGACATTTGTATTTTCAAATTGGAAAGAGCTTCGGATTGGTCGTTCTCAACCTTTGCAAAGTCAATATCGATCCTAGACTCCTGCCAAAGTCGATTCCTTCGAGACCAACTTGTTTCAGATCTATCTACCTTTACTTTCTCTTTTTTTAGAAAGTCTTCGAAATGGCTTAATAGATTTTGATCAAAAAGCTCAAACTCAGCAGACAATTTGTTTTCGGCAAATCTCACTTCATAAGGCTTTTTTAGACTTACTGGCGCAGAGAAACCTACGCAATAAAAGCATTGAACAGTGAGAATAAAACTAAAAACTCTAAAAAATAACAAAAGAATCTCCAATCCCTAATGGCATTCTGAGTCTATTACTAGAGCTCTAGTAAAGTTTGAACAACTCGTTGCGCGTGGCGCATTGAGACTTTCAGACCTACTTTAATTTTTTTTAAATTTTTTTTTCAATTCATTCCCACGTAATTTCAGACACTAGACGCGCGCTGTTAAAAAAAACTAGACTTAAGCCCTAAAGTTTCCTGGACCTTCGTCGATGTAGTACATGAACACGTTGGAGCTCTCAATGCAGGTCTTTTACAGTCACGACTTCCATTGAAGATGTTCGCAGAAGATTAGTCACCTTCTAAAAGCATCAACTCCAAAAACAATTTATTAACCGCTTTTGGTTCTCTGTGGGAAACCCCAGGGTCGAGCACGAAGAAAGGCGAACAGTCTTTACATATGGATTAGTCCCCGCTTGTAAAACTGTGAAGCAGAAATCAGTAGTCCCAAACTTTTTGATTACTGCTGTCGCCGGCCTTCGACTCTCCGGTTAAGAGAACCCAAAGCACATTGATGGAGGCTTATAATGGGCTTAAGAATTAACACAAACGTTGCGTCAATCACTGCGCAAAACAAACTCGCTAAACAGCAAAAAAGAATGGAACACTCTTTAGCAGCTTTATCATCAGGTAGTCGTATCGTTGACGCCGCAGATGATGCTGCAGGTCTGGCTATCTCTGAAAACTTACGTGGACAGATTGCTGGTGTGAACGTAGCAAAAAGAAATGCTAGTAACGCCGTTTCTTTGATCCAAGTATCAGAGGGTGGACTGAACGAAATCAATAATGTATTAATCCGCTTACGTGAGTTGGGTGTACAGGCAGCTTCGGATAACGTTTCAGACGTTGAAAGAAGTTTCTTGGACCAAGAGGCTCAACAGTTAATCCAAGAGGCGGATCGTATCGCGAAAACAACAAAATTTGGTAACAAATCTTTATTAGATGGTAGTGGTGAGGAACTAGAGTTTCACGTAGGACCATTTGCCGGTGAAGATAATATTATTGGTTATCAAGTAACTGCGGATGCAACAGGTAGCGCGATCGGTTATGAAGGAATTTCTGTAACAGATAAAGATGCCGCTCGTGATTCCCTACAACAGGTCGATGATTCATTGATTAAAATTGGTGAGCTAAGAGCCGATTTTGGTGCGGTACAATCGAGAATGAATATTACCGTTACAAACTTAAATACTCAGTATGAAAACTTGAACGCTGCAAACTCTCGCTTAAGAGATACAGACGTAGCTTTCGAAACTGCTGAACTAGCATCAGCACAAATTTTACAACAGGCAGCAGTTGGAGTGTTAGCTCAGGCCAATGGCGTGAACAACTCAGCACTAAGACTACTCGCTTAATATTCCAAAGAACTTTTAAAGACTTCCTACCACAACTAGGGGTAGGGCACCCAAACAACATGATGGAAGTCTTTTAACCGAATTTTATTAGAGTGTGTCCCCGCAATATGACAATGCTCTAATTTTTAAGCCCCCCCTGAGTTTCCCACAAGCTCAGGGGATTTTTTTTGCTAAATTTAACAACTTCATTGCTCCCAATCTTTGAAATTAGATTATTCGCACCCAAGATCACTATTCCAAATTTTAAATTTGATAGTCTAAGAACTCAACTCGATTAACAGGTGTTTTAATCTCTAAAAACTTCTCTGCAAGTAGACAACAGGAAGACTAGCTACTAGCCAAATCGCTACAGAAATCATTAATGATTTCTGAAAAGAGAATCGGTCGATACTAAAGTACATACTTGCTAGGTATATTAAATAAGGAATCAAAGACATCATACAGATCAAAATTGATTTTTTTAAGTCCGTAGGCCCTCGATCATTGAAAATTATACTTTGACTAAAGATAGCGAATACTGGCACAAGGGGTAATATTCCTGCGATTAAAAAAGATTTTGTCTTTGAAAGTAAGCTAATCGCTAAAACTATAAAAACTGATATTATGACTTTATATAGATGCTCCATACACCAATGTTGTTCAAAAAATATACCACTCCCTAAAAGCTATGATTTTAGGAAACAACAAATACACCTATTCAATTTTTCAGGATAGAAGCAAAATTTGTCATTTCAAAAAGGCCTTAACTACTTGAAGCTTCGAATTTGGCTCCCCAAAGTTAAAAAAACGATTCGCGCTTGATCAGAAAAAATATTGATTTTTAAAAGGAAAAATAAAATTGAAGTTTTTAGGTAGATTTTAATTTTAAATACAAAGCTGAGAATAGTACCAACACCGGCTCAAACCCTACGACTAAAGCGTCCTTTGTAGATAAAATCATCCTCAAAGCTTGCGATGGATTCATAAGCTCTTATGGCGCGAATTCTTTTCTTACCGGTAACCTTGGCCTGACGTTTTCTGGATCTAGCGACAAAGTCAATAAGGTGCCCCATGCGCGAAGGATCTTCCTTGGCGGAGTCTTTACTTTCTTCGGGGCGCTCTTTTACAATGGACTGCACCCTGAAGTCAGTTTTTACTTTTTTAGCCTCTTCCGACTTGTCTGGCTCTTGAACCTCAGAGACGGTTGAGTTTCCTAAGTCACTTATCTTCATAATTTCTCACTTAGTTAATTATATCAGTTACTTGATGCGCTGGGTTATTTTCTATGGTAAGCCTTCTATAATTAGGTTATTTTGCTGTTCTGGAGAGTTGGAATGTCTCAAAATGGAACGAAAAATCAAAGTGATACAATGACAGCATTAGAAATGGTTTTTGAAACTGAAGATTATTTGGTGGTAAATAAGCCATCTGGATTGTTGGTTCATAGGACTCAGTTAGATTTTCATGAAACAGAGTTCTTACTACAAAGAGTACGGGACTATGTTGGTTCTCATGTTTATCCCCTACACCGCTTAGATAAAGCTACCAGTGGCCTAGTATTATTCGCTAAAAAACCAGAGGTCGTCAGTCTTTTTCAAAAGCTATGGGACGAAAACAAAATTGAAAAAGGCTACAAAGCATTGATCCGTGGATGGTTGCTAGAACCAATGACGATCAATCACCCTCTAGAGCAAATGGCCAAGAAGAAAGACCAAAAAACGAAAGCCCACGCCGAAAAAAAAGAAGCCATAAGTTTTGTAAAACCTTTGCAGCACTATGAATGGGACCGCGCTTTTTCTAAATTCGAAAAACAGAGATACAGTCTTGTTGAAGTCAGAATAGAAACAGGAAGAAAGCACCAAATTCGTAGACACCTTAGCCATATCAGGCACCCTATTTTAGGTGATTCAAATTATGGAGATAACAAGCACAATCGAGAGATTAATACTGCCTTTGATAATCCCGGTTTACTTTTACAAAGTGATCGATTGAGCTTTGTCTGTCCCTTTAGCCAAAAAGAGATTTCTCTAAATTTGGAATTAGATTCTCGCTTTCAAAAAATCCTTGGTAAATTGGACAAAAAATAAAGAAATCAAAGTTTCTCACAACTAAGCTACTGAAATCGAAAACTGATATTCCATAGCTTGTTAACTTCAGCAAAGAGTTTCTAATTGTAATTTTAATGACTGAATCTCCATTTACGGTGCAAGCCCCTGGATAACTATATCTTCTTTCAGCTGTACAATGAAAAAAAGCATTAGAAATCGATTTACCTGATTCGACATAAATCCCCTTTTTAGCGGTGACAATCCTCGGCTCAATCCAAAATATCGACATGCCATAATTTCCCTACTGATACCGAAAAATCACGATTTTATCTAATAATTTAAGGGATTTAGGTGGTTTTCTTCAAGCGGTACACTTTATGCTTTTATTAAGGCTGAGGTGAGAAAAATGAGACTAGATAAAAAACAAATCTTTATAGCACTGGCACTAATCCTAAGCTTTGCTTTGGGGAAAGTTCTATTATCTCCTAGCTCAAAACCAACGACTCAAAAGAGACAATTTCTCGATGAAGACGATGGAAAGATGAAACTATTCACCGAGAAGGATCTATACAAAAACCAAAATTTTAGCGATGAAATTGATCGCCTAAGAACTGTAGATTTTAAAAACACTCCTAAGAAAAAATCAAAAGCCAGTTCAAAAGTAGCTAAAATTGACAGTAAGAAAAAGAAGAAAAAGTTAAAACGAGCAACAAAGAAAAACTTAAAAAAGAAAAAGAAGAAAGGCTTAGACAAAGATAAAACTGAAGAAGAGGAAGAAGTTGCCGAAGAAGATATCCTAGACGAAGAAGAATTCGAAGAAGAAGAGGAGCAACTTGCAGCCGATGGATATGTATTACAAGAACAAGGCCCGCAATCTAGTAATGATTGGTTAAACCTGCTGTTAAATGACCCTAGTGATATTAATTTCCAACTTTTTTACGAAGCTTATAAAAGTGGTGAAATTAATGAAGCCAACTTCTATACAACTCTTAGTGAGTTAATAGCCAGTCGCCAAAAACAAGCTGTATTAAAAAGTATGGAAATCGCTTCAGAGATCACCTCTGCGCAAGCCTTTATATTAATTTCGACAGAACTTGCCAGTAGTGATTCCCCGCTTAGTTCAAGTGAAAAGAAGTCCTTCTACCAAGTTCAACTAGCTTACAACTCTTCTGAAGAGGGACTCAAAGCCCTTCGCTCTGTAATCTATTATGTAGAAGAAGAAGACGCTATGAAACAATCTGCAATTCTATTAACAGAAGCAGCCGTTCGCGATTTAGATAGTGGTAGTAGCGGGTCCTCTAATTCAAGAACTCGCGTGGCCGACACCAGCTCAACAAACTCTGACTCTACAACAAGATCAAGAGACGAGGCACTAACCCAAGGCTCTTCCGACTCAAATAATTTAAGTTTCTACATTTCTTTATATCGAGTGATCCAGTCTCAAAGCTCTAATTTTGTTAACAATGCAGATTACATTTCAGATTGGGCAACACTATCTTCTTATCTAAGTCAGAACCTAGATCTTAGCATCGATAGTCAGTCTGGCAGATCAAGAGTCGCCAATCTATAATATTCAATGAACTCAAGAGAAAAGACATTCTCTTGAGGCGATGAATAATTAAAAATTGAATCTAGTGCTTTGAAGCTAGTTAGTAACGATAGCCTAGCTTTAAACTAAAATGAGTAATGGTGTAACGATTCACCTCAAGCGCTACAAAGATGGGACGAAAATGATAAACACCACCAAGACGCAAATGCAGATCGGTTGCATTGTTTCGTTCACTATCGGTACTATCGGTTAAATCAGAGGTAAAAATACTTTTGGATGATACCCGGCCAACCCCTAAATAAACTCCCGCATCAGTAAAATTTAAACCAGCATCAATTAAAAAACCTTCAGTATCACCGGTCACTTCATTATTAAAATTGCTAGAACTTATATGTAGGTTTAAGGCTATCACCAACGGAATTCTTTCGGATTCATAAAATCCCCAACGCAGCATTGCTCCGTAGAGCCCAACAGATGTATCACCGCTATAAACCCCAAAATTTAGGAACAAATCCACGTTTTTATAGAGACCTTTTCCAATATTAAAAGCAGGATAATACAAAGTTCTGCCATCCGCCGTGCCGTCTCCATAATCTTGAAAATCAGAGGTGGGTAGACTCTCTAAAATAATACCGTATTCTAAACCTTCGTAACCACCTAAAGGATAGGGGTCAGACAAGAGTTTCATTGCTGTGGAATGCCCCGCTCTTCTAGTGATGCTTTCTCGATTCGACTTGTTTAGGTTTGCAGAAAATATTTTTGCAGAAGATTGGTAGGAAAATAATAAGCTCAAAAAGATGAAAAGAAAATTCTTCATCTTAAACTCCTAAAGAGTCTTTTACCTGTTGAGTGATAATATCAACGATGTTGGTTGTAGATCGTCCTTCGACAAATTTTAAACTCTTCACTTCACCGCCACGCTCTAATACAAAATCAGACCCAACGATTTGCTCGGGTTTCCAGTCCCCACCCTTTACTAGCACATCGGGCTTTACCGCTTTTATCAAATCAATGGGAGTTTCATCAGAAAATAAACATACATAATCAATGCAGCCTAAGCCGGCCAAAATAAATGCACGATCATCTTCTTTCTGGATTGGCCTAGTAGGTCCTTTTAAGCCTCTAACGCTAGAGTCAGAGTTTAAACCTAAAACCAAAAGCTCCCCTTGCTCTTTTGCTTCTTGCAAATAAGCCACATGGCCTGCGTGTAAAAGATCAAAGCAGCCATTGGTAAAAACCACTTTTTGGCTGCCTCTAATATTTTGAAATTCATTTTGAAAAAAATCTGTTGAAACTACTCTACCCATTACTCGTCAAACTCATACAATGATAAACCAGAGATAGAACCCAATAAGTCTTTTCTAAAAATAACGGATAAGAAAGGAAGTAAAACAAAGCCAAAAAGCAAGTTTACTAAAAAGCGCATCGCAACTTTTACCGGATACCAAGTTGATCTTTGTTGATCAGGACTCCCCAGTTGAATGTCTAAAGCCCAATCTCCTAAAGTCATTCCAAAGAAACTTCTTGAGATCACAATGTACAAAAAGCAAGAAGACAAAAAGATCAAACCAAGGCTCAATTGAGTCATTGGGTCTTGATAATTTGTTCTTACGATTTGAAAAACATCTAGTTTTGTTACTAATAACAAACTACTTAAAAATAAATTTACAACTCCAAAGATCACAACAAAGTCAATCGCACCAGCAAATAGGTTACCACAATGTTTTTTCGGCCCCATTGATTCTGTTGAAGCATTGATATCTGCCTTTTCCTGGTTTACACGCTCTTCAATCTTTCGAATCTCATCAAGATTTTGTTTGATCCCCACACTAGCGACTGGATCTTCCAAAGGACGCTCTACGATGGAACTCGCTTTTTTCTGAACGTCATCGCGAGGCAAAGTCTTACTCAGTTGCGCCTTTTTCTGTAATTCCAAGCGAACCTTATCTACATCAAATTCGTCAGCTAATAGATCAAGGCTTGGTTTACGATAACTAACTACATTTTGTTGCAAGCTTTTGTCGTTTAAGATTTTTTGACTAGATACACTTATATCCTCAGTCGCGTCAGAGGAGTCACTAAAATCGATTTCGGGCAACTCAATGTCGTTTTCCCACTCGATGCTCTTTAAAGCCGATTCATCGATTTGTAACTTATTTTTATGAAATCCAAGCCCTTTGGTAATTGGGCGGAATTCGATTTCACTCATGTTTTCTCCCTCGCACGCTAACTAACACTAAGTCCAGTCAAACAACTCCATTTCATACTTTATGACGCTGATCAGGGTGACGCAAGCCGTTTCGACCCGCAATACTTGTGGACCTAGACTTACCGGATCTAGTTTGTTTTCAATGCATTTTTCTAGCTCTTCTTGGGAAAATCCCCCTTCAGAACCCACCAATAATGCTATTTCTGAGGCATTATGATAGCTTTCAGCCTTTAAAGCCTGCTTTAGGCCCAATTTAGACTCACCCTCATATGCAAATAGACCCACTGTAGACGGATTCTGGTTAATTTGATCAAGCATCGCGTCAAAGTCTATGCCTTGGTTTAGTTCTAATTTTTCGGCCCGAGCCGATTGCTGACAGGCTCCTTCAATGATTTTTTGTAAACGTTTTTGCTTTTCCACCAGCAAAGACTTCTTTTTTGTAAACGAAAAGTCTGAAAACACGGGCGTAATGCTTTTAACCCCAAGTTCCACGGCTTTTTCCACAATCCACTCAAACTTAGCCATTTTAGGCATCGATAAGTACAGATGAATGTAAGGTTGGGGAATCTTAGGAAGTTCTCGTTGCTCTTTGATTAAGGCAATTGCAACTTTCTTAGCTACGTCTTTCAACTCAACAAAGTAAGCCATTCCATCACCAATGATGATTTCAAAATGGGCGCCCTCTTCCATACGACAAACGCCACAAATGTGTTTAAAGGAATCTCCTTCAATGACGAATTGGCTTTCTTGTTTGGCCCCTTCGGGCAACCAAAACCTACGCAAGGGCTCTTCTCCTAACTAGAAAACCAACCCACTCCCCTTGTTGAACACGAGATTGAATTTCAATGCTTTCGTCATTTAAAAACTCTCTTTTAAAATTTTCTTCACGCTCTTCAAGAATACCAGTCAAAAGCAAATAGCCATCCACTTTTGTTTTATCAATCAATTCTTTTTTCAGCTTAATCAAAACTCCATCGATGATATTTGCAACCACAAAATCATAAGTGTCTTTTAAACTTTCAATTTGCTGATCTGGTAAATCAATATTTTTGAAATCATTAATGGCGAAATTTTCCCTAGCAACCACTCGGGCGTCATCATCGATTTCAGTGCAGGTCATTTTACATTCTAGCTCTTTCGCCATCAGCATTGCCAGAATTCCTGTACCCGTTCCAACATCAAGGCCTGTTTGAACTTCAGATTTTATCGGCTTTAGAGTATTTAAAATCAATTTACTAGCCAGTTGAGTTGTATCGTGGGTTCCCGTTCCGAAAGCCATTCCCGGGTCAATTCGCAGAGATTTTTTTGCTTCTTCAGGAGCTTCAAGCCAAGAAGGAACCACCCAATAGTCTTCGGCCAAAGGAAACGCTTTAAAGTCTTTTTTCCACTCCTCCATCCAATCTTTATTTTCTTGCTCCGCCAATTCCACTTCGATCTCAGTGAACTTTTCTTTAAAAACTTTAAAAAACTCGTCTTTCGGTTTTTCGTTAAAATAAGCCACCAAACTCTTAAGGTCTTTTTCAATTTCGGTGGGAGCATAATCATCTCGCATTTGGTGAAAATCCATACTTTCCATCACACCGGTCGCATCAAAAGAAAAACAGTGCCCTGAGATTTCGTCTTCTAAGTGTTTTGGAACTTGGCGAAGTTTCACTTCAAAATATGTGCTCATTGATCAATATCCTTTATTTTCAGGAGAAATAAATCTGCCTTTTTTCGAAGCCCTAGTTTGCCACAGAGCTACGCAAGATCAAACTAGGATTCAGGCATAAGTAAATTCTTTAGTCTTAATAAAGTCTGGTAGTTTTAGTGATTTAGCCATCTGCTTCTATTAATTCGAAAGTTCCACACTAGAATTAATCCTTGGCAAAATCGACTAGCCGATTAAGATAGGACATCAAAGATTTATAGGAGAACTCATGCAGCGAAAATGGCTTTTAGACAAAATAGAATCTTACCGTCAATCCTATCCCGAAGAGCATGCCGAGATTAATCGTCTGGTTAATTTTATTGAGTCGACAGAAGATTGTTTCAAGCGAACAATGCTTGAAGGTCATATTACCGGTTCATGCCTGTTACTCTCTCCAGATAAAGAGGAAGTTCTAATTACTCATCATAAAAAACTTGGTAAATGGCTACAGCTGGGCGGGCACAGTGATGGCGATCCAAACACTTTAAATGTTGCATTGAGAGAGGCCCAGGAAGAGTCTGGAATAATGGACGTAAAAGCCTTGAGCGATGAAATTTTCTCCATTGATATTCATAAAATTCCAGCAAGAAAAGACGAACCAGAACATTACCACTACGACATCAGCTTTTTATTAATAGCCGGAACAAAAGATTATGAAGTGAGCGAAGAATCTGAAGATTTGCGCTGGGTCCCTATTTTCGACCCAAAAAATGTGGTTTACGAAAGAACCCTACAAAATATGATGACTCGACTTAGAACCGAAGCGAAATGGTTAAGAAAATAAACCCTGAAATAATCTAGCAAAAGCTTTCAACACTGAAACACTTGAGTTTTGTTAAGTTTCTATAAAAATATGCCCATTCCATCGCCCTTGGAAGGCCAATTTTAAGCATCTTCTTTTAAAGCTATTGCCTTTGAAAATTCCCTTGCCATTGCAGAAATTATTAATGAGCCCAGTAAGCGCTTTATGATCGAAGTTGTCTTTAAGTTCAATTTTGGCTTAATCTTTTTCAACATTCCGAAAGTCTCCTAATCATTACTTTTTTCGGTTTATAAAGCTTAGGAATTAACTAGACCTTCCAATTTTGAAACATTAAGACTTACTAATCTGATAATTCTAGACATTCGTCACACGATGGCTTACTCAGATAAAAATGAACCTGGTCTCATGATTGCTAATCGACATAAAATGCAATTCAAGCGGTGAAAATTAGATTCTTCTTTGTAGAGTCTTAACAAAAGGAAACCCAGGCCGAGGCCTGGGCGTGAATATATTCTGGCAAAGATTTCTTTGACCGAATAACTAATTTTATAAAGTGGTGCCGGAACGAAACTCTCCGTTCACTGGAACTTCTTGGCGAGCCCTTTGATCTTTCTCGATCTCTTTTTTCTGCTCTATTTTTTGTTCCGTCTTATTCTCCATTTTTTCAGGAGATTTTGAAGCAAAGCTTTTTTCTTCTACGGGTTTTTCCTGACTTGGTTGCGGTTTAGACTTGGGTTTCATTGAAACTTTCGCCTCTCCCTTTTTGGGCCATCGCTTGCTCGCGATACTAACCTGATCACCAATCATGATTGCTGAGTAATCCAAAACTGGAGATTCATCACCAATTAGACTTTTGAAAACTCGCCCCACACTAAGCTTATCTTGAACATGGATTAACTTTAACTCCATGACATTGACTTGTAGTTCTTCATTGAGCTTAACGATTCCCGTATCTTGAAACGGTATTTTACGATAGACCTTTACGACCATCCCTCGTTTTAAACCATCTACTTGCCCAGCATTTAAATAATAATCATGCTTCGGCTGCTCATCGTTTTCCATTTTAAGACTTTTCTTTACATAGAATATGCTCGCATCAGCATAGACATCTTGGTAACTAAAAACAATTACCGTTAAAAAGCTTATGATTGAAATAAAAAAGTTCACACGACACCTCTTCCTTGATTCCACCATCCTAGTGTCGCTAAATTTCGCCGCTCCTTGGCTATACCAACTCTTCGGGAAGCTAGGCAAAATCTTGATTGAAAAGGCAAAGATATAGACAGTTTTTACCGAAACTAATTAAAAGTCTTAAGGCTTTGGATTGGGTTCTTAAGACTAAAGTTTTAGATAACAGTCCAAAAGCTAGACTATGTAATGTTTGAAGATTGTTTCATCGGCCCACTTTAATCAATACCCATCCTGAAAATAAAGTGCCAATATCATTCAAAGAAAGGTCTAGCTCAATAGCCAGCCTCGAAAGCTTAATGCGCATTAATAAATTCATTTTTTAAATTTAGTCAGAGGACTTATTAGTTTGTAAGCTCTTTACTTAAAATATAAGGAAAGTCATAGCGTTCCCAATCCATGATTTTTTGCAGTTCCAATAAACTATCTAATATAGGAATCACATTCTCTGCAATGTATTCGGAATCCTTTCTCATATAAATAGCCATTTCAATGAAAGGATGAAAACTAAAACTGTAATAGGATTCCGGTAATTTCCTCTTGGAGCTCGCTGTTACCAAGCCAACTTCTGGATCATAGACAGCTTCAATTCGAAAGTTCTTTAACATATATTTATCTACATCTGCCACAATAGCTTCTAACTTTTTAATTGCCTGTGCATCCGTAGATAGAGTCTGAATGTAATCTTTTAAATTACTCTCATTTTGTAAGATTGAATGTTTTCCCTGAAGCCACTGGAAGAATTCTTCTGCATCTTCTTTCCCCCAAAAACTTTCTGTTTTGTAAGAGGTGTCGTAAGCCTCTTCTGCTAACATCTTGCGAGATCTTCCCGGAGCTAAAGTCGGAATCACCACTCCGTCAACCTCAATAGTTCTATACCTTCTATCATCTGCAAAGCGCATTTCACGCATAAACAAATGTCCATCACGATCATACTGGTCCGAGGCATCGTGAAAACGAACGGTCATTGAAGGTCTCTCTACGTAATCTACCGTAAGTTCTTCGACCCTATCTGCCTTAGTTAACAATACGAATTGCTTTGCAAAGGCTTGGCTTTCATCCGTCTTCATAAACTTCAACATAATCTGTAGCTCCTGCCAAGTCTCTCTAGGCACCACAAAATTAGAGAGAGCTAAAGAATTAAAATAAGCTGAGATAACTATTTTTTCTGAAATCTCATAAGCCAAGAGCTCATCGGTTTCCATCTTTAAAAGAATGTCTTGCATAGACATATCTAAATTTCTTAGCTCTACACTTAACTCGCTAAGAAATTCGTTAATGGCTTTTTCGAAAAGCTCCCCAAATTTCTTGATTGAGCTTTTATTTAGAGGACTTGGTTCCTCTTTTTTCAGAATATAAAGATGTTCTTTTTCTTCCTTTTCGATGGCTTTTAGTTTTTCATCAAACTCAGCTCGATCCGCTAATATTTGGGTCTTTGCGAGATTTTGCGGACTAGAAACAAGAGCGTATTTGGTAAAGCCATAATCCTTCTCAAAGGCTAGGGACACAGCCATTAAATCATCTAGCAAGCTAAGCTCTTGAAGATGATTATTCATTTTTTCAGCCAACAAAAGAGAGAATTCGGATAGGTCTTTAAAACCAAAATTTAAAGCAAGGCCTTGTGCTTTTATCCAAACTTCTTTTGAAGTCCTACCTGCCTGATTTAAAAACCGAGAAGTCTTCAAAGAGTTTTCAATTTCAAGCAAGTCTTGCAAACTTATTTCTACTGCCGATACATTACAAGAACTAGACTTCCCTGCCGCCGACACTGCAACGGGAGCCATAAGACCAACTACTACTAATAAAGATACCCAAAAATTTCCCACGGATTAGGTATACCTAATTTCTTGGCATAAATTAAATTCAAAGTATTTCTTAGAAAATCTTACTCGGCCAAAAATTAAATCAGATCAAACTCAGGCCCATTTGAGAGCTTTAAGCAAAATGATCAAGTAAAACACTTCGTAAGTGTAGCTCAGCCTGATTTCCATTACCGGATGGCTAAGCATCAGTTCCTATAATAAAATTTTATAGACTTGAATCCCATATAAAAAAAGGAACCTCCGAAGAAGTTCCTTTGATAGATTTATTTTAGTTTGCTCCTTAAAGCTCTTTAACCATTCCTTTTGAAGAAGGCATAATACGAACCGCAAGATCCTTGTCTTTTTCAATCTGCATCTCGCGCTCAACAGAAGATGTCGGTTGAACAAAACGTTGTTGCAGCTTCGTGAATATAGGCTCGCGAATAGGAAGATCGTTCTCTTGCAGCACACACTGTGACGCCAGTCTTTCCGGGATGTTAATTATGATTGGCGCTTTTAGGTTTGCTGTCATTTGTGTTGGATCTTCAGGGATTGTAACGATGGTATAAATTCTAACTCGCTCCATGCTTGTTAACTTTAGAGCGGCCATATCTCTCTTGCCAAGGTTTACCTGATAATTAGCAGCGAATAGCTCAGGCTCTAAAACAGGAAATGCTACATGTGAATTTTCACAGGATTGTAACCAAGCAAAGATATCGTCATCTGGATCATCCAATAAAACAAAAGTTTTTAATTCGGAAAAACCCAAAAGACCTTCTGGAAAATTAATTTGGTCTTTTTCATTAAGTTCAACATCACCAAATCTAGATGTTTGAATAATCATAATCCCCCCGGACGAAGATCGAGTTCAATCTATGTGATATTCACAATAGATCCACTCACTCTATATAACGACACCACAAGCAGGCATTTCGGTCAATTTTCAGAGCCATTTTATGCAGAGCGTATGTCATTTATTTTAAATATTTACGATACTGATGCGAATTTTTCCGACAGCTTCGGTATTTTCATCAATATTCCCAGATACTTTTGCGGATAAATCTTAAAATTACTCAGGTTTCAGTAACTTAGAAGCTTTACGAGCGTTCTCAGAGCTAGAGCTAATAGCTTCAGTGTTTTGCGACTGAATGGCTTCATAAACCTCTAATCTGTGGATTTTAGTGTCTTTGGGGGCTTCAATACCAACACGGACCTGCTTGCCCTTTATTTGGACAACGGTAACCTTGATATTATCGTCTATAGCGATGCTTTCGCCTAATTTTCTAGTGAGGACCAACATAGGTATTCTCCTTCAACATCCTGGTCAAAGTTTCTACAGTCCTTATAACGGAAGAAACCTAGGAAAAGTTTAGCTATAATGTTTAACCAATAAAGTCAAGCAAACTTGGTTGTATCAATTTCCCAGACGTTTGTAAGGAGGCCTTTAAATTACCCTCAGCTTGATTGAGTTTGCTGTAAACCTCAAAAGCATCGGCGTCTTCAAAGGATGAGACTAAGATCTTATTATCTAAGACATTTTTTTGTAATGTTTCTACATTATTCGTTACAGAATTCAACCTAGAACCTAACTCGGATCTAGCCATGATGACTTGATTGATCGAACTATCTATCAAATCAATGGAGTTTTGAATGCCTGTAGTATCATCAGATTTTAAAGAAATTTCCAAGCGCTTAAGTGCACGGAATATGTCCACTCCATTGTCGTAAGCGCCTTCCTCAGCAATGGATCGAGTGTTTTGAGCTACCGATGCCGGCCCTCTTAAACCCTCAACCCCATCTAGATCTCGTTGACGAATCTCTTCCTTTTCTGGGTCCACCGATTTTCCTAAGAAAACCACGTCCCCTGGCATATTCATGGCAACCTTGGAGTCACCATTAATTTCAATTAACATCTCCCCACTATCACCAGTATATTTTCCATCGGTGAAAGGGCGATCCATAGTTTGGAAGCCACCAAAAATAAATCGATCCCCAATCTTTCGATTAGCAATAGCATTCATTTGCTCATAGAGCTGACTAATTTCCTCGGCAATCGCTCGCCTTGAAATGGCATTGGTCGTACCTGAGTTGGCTTGTGACAAGGCAATCTCTTTCGCTCGAATCAATGAGTTAGATAGCTCTTGCAAACTCTGTTCACTAAACTCTAGAAAACGCTTGGCTTGCTCTGAGTTCCTCAAAAACTGCTCCGCTGTGTGCAGATTGGTTTTTGATTCTAGCACCCGAGTAGCAGCTACTGGATCATCAGAGGGCTTATTAATCTTTTTCATTGTGGCCGCTTGGCCTTGTAAATCGGCCATACGTTTACGGTTCCCACTAAGGGACTTAAGAACTTGTAATTGATTGTTCTTATCCGCAATCCTCATCGATTAATACCTCTTAATATTTAACACTGTATCAAACATCTCATCCGCAGTACGAATCAGTCTGGCTGATGCATCAAAACTTTTTTGTAATTCAATCATCTTGGTGGTTTCTTCATCCAATGAAACACCACTGATACTCTCTCTAATATTAGCCAACTGATCTACAATCCCTTTTTGATGTTCCGAAGACATATTGGCTTTATTCACTGTAACGGCAACTTTACCAACAATGGCAGTGTAAAAATCATCCATCGAAGCCGTTCCATCATTTAAAACTTTTTTATTTTGAATACTAGCAATGCTATTTGCAATTCTGTTGTCACCAGGACCATTACTACTTTGCCCTGCAACGATTCGATTTACATCATTCTCAACCGAATCGTTCAACTTTAAATTTGCAGCGGCATTGCTTTTTGATTGCAGTAGATCAAAGAACAAAACTCCATTCTGACCACGTCGGTCTTTACCATTGATGTGTTGTGAGTTTACCTCGCGATTTAAGGTAAAAGCTACGTCATCCAATTGATCCAAAAGACCCTCGATGTATTCATCGCGAACCTCAAGGGCTGCACCAATTCTTCCCCCAGACAACTGCTTCGTAATGTCCACAGGAGAAGTGGTTTCAGAGGCTTTAAACATCACCTTTACGGTGCCATGTCTATGGCCCTCAAATTTATTACTAGGTTGCGCAAAAATCTCCGCATGGCTAAAACCTGAAACAATGGTGGCGTTTGAGCCTGCCATTACAGACACCTGACCTAATTCATTTTCCGCGTATTTAATATCTACTTTTTCACCAAGTTGCTTTAACAACAAATCTCGACGATCTCTCTCGTCGTTGGCATTACGTCCCTGGATCTCTACTTGTGAGATTTTCTCGTTTAAACTAGCAATTTCTTTAGCCATAGAGTTTATTAGGGAAACTTCATTTTCAATCTGATGATCAATATCAATTTGCACATCGATCAACTGATTATTAACTCGTCTAAAATCATTCACCAATGACTTCGCCGTTTCTTTCACTAAAGTTCTGGAGGCTGCACTCTCAGGAGCATTTGCCAACTCACGGAAGGAATTAAAGAAATCACCAATGAATTGATTTAAACCTTTATTCAGCTGCTCATTAAAAACTTGTTCAACACGAGTCATATTCTCAGAGCGACTTTCCTGGAAACCTAGCTTCTCGGTTTCTCCTTGAATTTGTTTTTCTAGATATTCATTCTTAATGGATCGTACAGCTGCAACGGTAGCACCAGTACCTATTTGCACTCTTCCCTGTCCTGTGGGAGGCGTAGAAGTTTGCTCTACCCTTTGGCGAGAATAACCTTCTGTGCTTTTGTTTGCGATATTATGAGAAACCGTCTGCAAACCCATTTGACTGGTTTGCAGGGATCGCTTCCCCATTCCTAATATCGCATTAAGTTTAGACATCCTGTCTCCTTAGGCCATCCTAGCCCAATATCACTTAAGCTTCGCGGTGAACCAAATGCTTCGTTTGGTTCGTATCTTTTTTCTTACCGCCAGCTTGGTAAGTCTGTTTTGGTGCCAAAGCATCTTTGATTCGATCAATGGTTCCACCAATGGTCGAAAGAGCGGCTTCAGCTAAAATTTCATTTTCGTGATTTAATCTCTTAATTTCTGCAAACAGATTTTCTAATGAGCTTTTGTGTTGAATTAATTTTGAGCGGTATGGCTCTGGAAGTTTCGTCGCAATCTCTAACAACTTTGGAGATTCACTTCTTAAACGCAAATCATTAGCTAAATTAGAACAAAGATTTAATCTTTCTTCTTCTTTTGCTTCAGCAGCTCTCAACAAACCATCTTTTAATACAGCACTTTTGTTAATGTTATTCACATCACTCTGAATCAGGTAATCATTTTCTGATTGCAATAAATGACAAAGGCTGGAGTAAATCTTAGTCTGTTCTGCTAAATTTTCTTGGAGTAATCCAATTTGTCTAAAGTTCTGCACCTTTTCTTCCTTCCATGGTAGAAAACTGTTTTTTTAAAAAATCCTATTCTTGAGTAGCTGCAAGACTTAACTCGTCTTCCAACATACGATCAGCAATTGCTTCGGCGTTAACTTTGTACTCACCTTTTTCAATAAGAGCGCGGAACTTTGCTACCTTCTCTGCGTCAACATCAGGAGATTGATTGGCTAGTTCTTTTACTCGAGCCATCTCTTTCGCCTTCTCAGAAATATTTACCTTTGCAGAGGAATCCAACATTCCTTGTGAAATTTTGCTTGCTGAAGGATTCGCAGAATCTCCCGATTTTGTGACACGGTCTTTTGCTCCTAAACCCTGAGCTATACCTTGATTGATACTGTTCGAATTAATTTTCATAACGATCCTCCATGATAGTTATTCACTATTCATTGTAACATACTGATACGCGGAAACCTTGAAAAACAGCGTTTTATCTAGGTTTAGGCCAAATAATTTGACTCTTGTCTAGGTTAGAAGTCAAAAAATTATTGGAGATATACTGCGCCGTTTTAGTATTATTCGACGAACTAGACTAGCCCCGACCAGGGCCTAGCCTAAAGGAAATTCATACTTCATCAATAAGCTTGGTAAGTAAAAAGATTAGTTTCTTGAATACGACCCTATTTGATTATCAAGACTGAATTTTAAGAACAAGAACTCACTAGATTAATCAAAGCTGCCTGAATTGAGTCTTAATGTGCATGG
>CEQX01121270.1_pt1 | contig 21374 bp, 19 predicted proteins | sample 356261 | NCBI WGS metagenome assembly CEQX01 (sample SAMEA2621076, study PRJEB7988) | marine metagenome | isolation source: saline water (ENVO:00002010), including | reverse complement strand
TTTCTTAAAATAGTTTGGCCTTTTGCAAGCACAGCAGCCATCATAATATTTTCAGTACCAGTGACTGAAACTCCTGGAAAATTTATATCGCAGCCAATTAATTTTTTTGAAGTAGCTTCAATATATCCATTTTTTAATTCAATCTTAGCTCCAAGTTTTGCCAATGCATCTAAATGAAAATCAACTGGTCGAGTTCCTATTGCACATCCACCCGGAAGAGCAATTCTTGCAAAACCATGACGGGCTACAAGAGAACCCAATACTAGAATTGAAGCACGCATTGTCTTTACTAGCTCATATCTAGCTTCAAAATCATGCAGTTTTGATGTTGAAATAATAAAATCCATGCCCTCATTTAATGTAATTTCGGCACCCATTGAGCCCAAAATTTCAAACATAGTTGTGATATCTTGAAGATAAGGTAGATTTTTAAAAGTTATTTGTTGATCGGTTAAAATCGTTGCAGCCAACATAGGTAAAGCTGCATTTTTTGCTCCAGAACAAGAAATAGATCCAGAGAGTTTATTTCCTCCAACAATTCTAAGCTTCTCCATATTTAACTTATTTCAGAGGGAGATTTGGTGCGCAAGCTCAGGGCATGCAGTTCTCCTGATTGGAAATGATCTTTTAGAGCACCTAAAACTAATTTATGCCGCTGTAGAGAATTTAAACCTTCAAATTGTTCGCTAACAATTAGAACTTTTGAATTACAATCTTCTCCGTCGAGGGAAATATCTGCTTCAGGAAATCTTGATTTTAGAAATTGGGTAATATCCATAAAAATTCAATAAAAGATTAGTTTAAATCAGCATCAGAGGTCCAATGCTTTATTATTTCGTCAATATTTTCGTTATGTTCTTTTGCCAAAGCCTGGAATTGATTCCTAAAAGTGAGACCCAAATTCACACCATTGACTATAATATTAATAATTAGCCAATCACCATTGTTATTTTTTCTTACTTTGTAAGTGATTGGATAAATATTATTAGAAGCTATTAAATTCTGTTTAATATCTTCGGTCTTTTTAAATTCTGAAACTTCTGGAAAAATGGTAACAATTTTTTGATCTCCCCACTGAGCCAGAGTTGACGTGTATGTATCAAGCAATGAATTCTTAAAGGTTTCAATAAACTCAATTCTTTGTGATTTTGATGATGCGAGGTAATATTTTTTTCCCATTACGCTTGCTCCAACTCTTCTAAAATCAACCATTGGTTCAAATATCGTACTAATTTTATCTTTGAATAATTCAGGATCTTCTTTAAAAAGCTCCTGATTATTTATTATTACAGAAACCATTTCTTGAGCCTGAGAATCAATATATTTATGAGGATTGGACTCTCCTAAAAGTTTTATGTTGAAAGATAAAATTACTAGAAAAACTGTAAGAGATTTAAAAGATGGAGTCATATAGGTATTATAACATTAGAAAAAAACTATAAATAAAATATGAAAAAAAAGAACTATATCGATACAGCCAAAAGGGTTATCAAAACCGAAGCAGATGCTGTGATGAACTTAACTCATCAAATAAGGCCTAACTTCGAAAAACTTTGTGAAAGGATTCTAGATACCGAGGGAAAATTGATATTAATGGGTATTGGAAAATCTGGTCATATTGCTCAAAAAATCTCAGCAACACTATCAAGTACTGGAACTTCATCATTTTTTATTCATCCCACTGAAGCTGCACATGGAGATCTAGGCATGATTAGTAAACATGATTCAATTTTAATTTTATCAAATTCAGGAGAGACAAAAGAAATAATTGAGATATTGCCATCATTAAAACGATCAACTTCTAATATTTTTACCCTCACTAATAATAGTGAATCGACAATTGCTAAGGCCGGTAAAATTAGTTTAGTAATAAATGCAGACGAAGAGGCTTGTCCACTAGATTTAGCTCCAACCTCATCGACAACAATTGCGCTTGTATTTGGTGATGCGCTAGCAATTGCTTTATTGGATGCACGCGGATTTAGTAAAGATGATTTTGCAAAATCGCATCCTGCTGGACAATTAGGCAAAAAGCTTACAACCTTAGTCAAAGATCTTGCTGTCTTGGATAAAAAAGCTCCCATAGTAGATCAGAACACATCTTTGAGCGATGCCTTGATTGAAATAACTGAAAAAAAACTTGGCGTGACCTTAGTGTCAAATAATAAAAAAATTATTGGAATTTTTACAGATGGTGACCTCAGAAGATGCTTGAATAATGAGATTGGGCTAAGTAAAACTTTAATTAAAGATGTCATGACTTCTGAGTTCAAGAGTATTTCTAGCGACGCGCTAGCTATTGATGCAGCTGAAATAATGGAAAAGAATAAAATTTTTAGCTTAGCAGTTCATTCATCAGGAAATAAAAGATACAGCTCAGGGATAATAACTATGCATCAGTTACTTGAAGCCGGAATCGTTTAAAAATGTTAAGAAGAATTGCTCTAATTTTTTTTGGATATCTCATTGCCCCAATGATAATTTCAGATGAAATACTTGATCTTCAAAATATCTCCATCCAATCGGATAAAGTAACTATAAGTGAAAATGATCGCTTCCTGACTTTTAAAGATAATATCAAAATAAAAATTGAAAATTATGTTATCAAAGGATCAAATGCCTTACTAAGTCAAGTTGATGAAAAAATAGAGGTATATGGAAATCCAACATCTATTAAATCTGCAAATATGAATGGTGAAGCTAAAATATTAGTAATATATCCAAATAAATCAATTGATTTAATAGGAGATGCAAAGCTAAAAAAAAATGGGAATTTAGTTACATCTGATCTTATTAAATACAATATTAATTCAAATGAATAAAAGCAGTCTCAGTCTAACAAATATAGAAAAAACTATTGGTTCAAAAAAAATTCTTTCCAATGTAAGCTTTTCAATTGAAAAAAACGAAATTGTAGGTCTGCTTGGTCCAAACGGAGCGGGAAAAACTACTGCATTTTACATTGCTGCGGGTTTGATTTTTCCAAACCAAGGAAAAGTTTTAATTAATAATAAAAATGTTACAAGTAAGCCGATGCATGCTAGGGCAAGTTTAGGATTAGGTTATTTGCCTCAGGAGTCCTCACTATTTCCTGACCTAAGCGTTGAAAATAATCTTTATGGAGTAGCAGAATTACAAAAAAAAAATAAAAAATATATGATTCAAAAAGTAGCAGAAATTGTAAATGACTTTAATTTAGAAAAAATTCTTCAAGTTAAAGCAAGAATGCTATCCGGCGGTCAAAGAAGGAAAGTTGAGATTGCAAGAACATTAATTTGCGATCCTGAGATCATGCTCCTAGATGAACCTTTTGCTGGTATTGATCCAATTGCTGTTGAGGAAATCAAGGAATTACTTCAAGAAATTTCTAAAAATAACATTTCAATTCTGATTACCGATCATAATGTTAGAGAAACTTTAAGTTTATGTAAGAGAGCTGTTATTCTTAGTGAAGGTATTATTATTGCTGAGGGAAATGAGGAATCCTTGAAGCAAAATGCACACGTTAAGAAAGAATATTTTGGGGAAATGTTTTCTTAAGATGGCTATTAAGCTTGTAAGAGAATTTAAACAGAGTCAACAATTTACAATAACGCCTCAATTAAAAAAATCAATAGATCTTCTTCAGCTTTCAAGACTGGAAATTATTAATAAAATTAATAGTCAAATAGAGGACAATCCCTTTCTAAAAAAAGATTATGAAAATCAAACATTGGAAACATTCGATGATATGGACCTTTTTGATAATCTATCGAATGAGCTCACTTTACAAGATCATCTTATAAGTCAACTAGACGACCTAAAGCTGACCATCAGTGAAAGAAAAATTGCATTATTTATAATTCAATCATTAGAAGAAAATGGTTTGCTCACCATAGATCTTGATGAAATTGAAGAACAAATGGAATTTGCTTACTCAATAAAAGAAATTAAAGGTGTCTTAAATAATATTATTCATAATTTAGAGCCTACTGGAATTGGAGCAAGAGATTTTAAAGAAACAATATACATACAATTGAAGAATAAAGAACTCCTACATGAGGAGTTAGAAATTGCCAGCAAAATTTTATTTGATCTTCAATTTTCTAATTTTGATGATGCTAAAGACAAATTAGAAATTAATTACTCAAAAAGCTCTATTGAGAATGTACTTAAAAATATTAAACAATGTGATTTATCACCTGGACTAGGATTCGAATCTACAATAATGATTCAACCAGACCTAGAAATCATTCAAGAAGATAATCAAAATTTTAATGTTCAATTTAAAAAAGAAAATTTTCCCATGATCAGCTTGGATAAAGATTTAGAGATGCAAGTCAAAGATAAAAAAAATGAAGCTAGCAAAGAACTCAAAGAAAAAATTTCGGAGGCAAAATGGCTTATCAGGGCCATTAAAAAAAGGAATGAGACGGTTCAGAATGTTGGAACTTTGATATGCAAAAAACAAGCTGACTTTTTATCTGAAAGATCAGCGGAATTGAAACCACTTACAAATTTAGAGATTGCGAGGGAATTAAAGATAAGCCCTTCGACAGTTTCAAGAATTTTACGATCAAAATATATTCAAACACCAAAAGGTGCTATTACTATGAAATCACTATTGGCTTATTCTGTTTCTAAAACCAGAAAAGTTACTCCGATACAATTAATGCAAGAGATACAAAAAATAATTCTAGGGGAGAAAAAAAAATTGAGTGATCAAAAAATTTCAGATTTGTTAAACAAACGAGGTTTCAATCTAGCTCGACGAACAATTACAAAGTACAGAAAGAAAATCGATCTGCCAAGCTCACGAAATAGATGAATTTCAGTCTAGTGAGTTAGAATTGTAATCATGAATGAGACATCGCCTCAACACTTTTCTTCAGAAGAGCTGCTTAAAAGTATTCAAGGAAAAGATGTTGAGCCGTCAATTAATCAAATAAAGAGAATTTTATCTGGTATGCATCCCTCAGATGTAGCTCACAGCCTAGAATCGCTTCCCCCTAAAGAAAGAAAATTTTTATGGTCTCTAATAGAAACTAAAGATGAAGGAGAGATTATTTCAGAGTTACATGACGAAATTCAACAAGAATTAATCTTAGAGATTTCTCCACAAGAATTAGCAACCATTATTAGTGATTTAGAGCTTGACGAGATAGTGGATATACTTCAGATCCTTCCAAAGCAAAAAACTACAAATATTTTGTCAGTAATGTCACAAAGAGACAGGCAGAGAATCAAAGAGGCATTAGAGTATCCAGAAGACTCAGCTGGCGGACTGATGAATACTGATATTATTAGTGTAAGGCCTAAGCATAATCTAGAAGTAGTAATGAGATATCTTCGTGCTCAGCGAGAACTACCTAAAAATACTGATCAAATATTTGTTGTCTCGAGAGAAAATAAATATCTTGGATCCTTGCCAATTACTTCTATTCTTGTCTCAGATCCTAAATTGAATGTACGAGAGTTGATGGAAACAGAAATTAAACCATTAGAAGCAAATTTAAATGATAAAGATGTATCTAGGCTCTTTGAGAAAAATGATTGGATATCTGCACCAGTGATAGATGAAAAATCAAGACTTATAGGACGAATTACAATTGACGATGTTGTTGACGTCATAATGGAAGATGCAGATCAAAATTTTCTGGGTATGGCTGGAGTTGCTGAAGATACTTTTGCTGCACCAGCTCGAGCTGCCAGAAGTAGAATTTTATGGTTATCAATAAATCTTCTAACTGCTTTAATAGCATCAATGACCATTAGTCTTTTTCAAGAAACAATAGATGAGATTGTGTATTTAGCCATTCTTATGCCTATTGTTGCAAGCATGGGTGGAGTGGCTGGAACACAAACTTTAACTATCATGATTAGAGGATTGACTCTGCAGCAAATCAATAAATCAAATTTGCGTTGGCTCTATAAAAGAGAGGTGGCAGTATCAATTGTAAATGGAGTGTTACTCTCTATGATGGTTGGAGGAATAACTTATATTTGGTTTGGAAATATATTAATAGCAACTCTCATTTGTATTGCTATGGTAGTAAATCTAATTTCTTCAGCAATTGCAGGTATTTTTATACCCATAATTTTACGCAAAATTAATCAAGACCCTGCCATTGCAGGAAGCGTTGTTGTCACCACAGTTACTGACGTTATTGGTTTTTTTTCTTTTCTGAGTCTTGCAACTTTCTTTCTCATCTAACTCTTTTTAAATTAGGTTCTGAAATTGTGCCAAGGACTTCATATTGAAAATTAGTAAGGTCATTTATGTCTTCAGCAAACATTTCATTAATTACTGCTGAACCTGCAACAGCCGGTAGTCCGCCAAGAATTGCCGCATACCATGGTAGATTTTCGCCAAGTCTAACCCTCAAATCTAAATTAAGATCTAGGTCATGAAGATTATTTTGCTTGTTTTTATTAATTTGGCCAACCCACTTCATTTTTGCTGCATTCGTTTCTATAAATAATGGAGCTATAAGTCTCATTTTTGATTTACTAAATAATAAATCTCCTTCAACTCTTCCTAACTTGGTAGAGGTAAACTCATCAATTGAAAGATCTAAGTTTGCTAACTTTCCAAGGATATTCTTTAAATTAAGAACACCCAATAGATTGATTGCACGGGAATCAGAGAACGAATCTTTAATTAAAAGATCCTTCAAGATAAAATTGGATTCACCTTCAATGTTGCTCAGAGAAGAAAGTTCTGTCCATTGCAAATTTACAGATCCATTAAAATAAGAAAAATCTGCGAGGTCACTTAAATATGGTATTTTTTTAGAGTCTTTAATTAAAAAGTCACCTCGCACTTTATTAAGGGGTTGGATTTTATTAATTGAAAAATATGCATTTGAAGAATTTTGAAAAGGCTTGATTGAAATTAAATCTGCATCAAGCTTGAGATTATTAACTGCAAAATTCTTATTATTATTTAAAACATATGCGTCAAAATCTTTTATCTTTATTTCACCAAAATCAGAATTTTTTATAATCACTCTAGATTTAATAGTTAAATCAGAGTTTGATTGAGAGAAATTAATAAAAGATAAGTCAGGAATACTGGAATCATTTATTTCTACCTTAACAAATCCTGTCTTGTCCATCTTAAAACTTAAATTCAGCTTATCTGCAACTAAATTACCTATTACATCAGACGTACTAAAGTTGAACTTGCCTGCAAAGTTTGAAAAATTATTATCATAGAATTGAAAATTTTTAACATTGAAAGCTAATTTATTTAACTGAATAGGTGTTGAATTTGAATTACCAGGAAATACTCGATCCAAAAGATTTTCATTCATATAATCTAAATATAGATATAAATTAAGACCAGGTTCTTTTTTGAAGCCAATAAACTCATGGGGAAGTTTCTTACCAATTGAAATATATCCTAAATATTTTTTGAAATCCCTTATATGCGCCTCAATCACTTGATTGGTAATCTTGAGGGATGGATTTAAGAAATTATTTATGTGTATTTCTGTTGGTAAAATTCTACTTTTATTTTTTGCAAGAGAATTTATTGGTGATATGAGTTCAGTATTATTTAAATCAGAATAGATATTTAAAGATGGTGAAGAATTTTTGTTAATACTAAGCTCTAGCTCAAAATCGTCATTTCCATTAACTTTAAGAAATGTTGAGTCAGGAACATATTTATCTAAATCTAAATTAATAGTTGTTGAAAAAGTTAAATTATATTGACTAGTAAGATCGGCTCCTGAAAGATGGACTAAAGCCTCCTGTTTCATAAAATTTGATGGAAATAATCCAAAAATTTTATCCAAATCTACAATAAAAATACTTGCTTCATCAAAATTTATTTTATGAGAATCGTAAATTGGTAAATCAAATTTTTTAGTTTTAGCTGAAATAACATTCTTTAACTTAAGATTAGATAAATTTAATTCTCCTTTTTGTTCAGCAAACATACTCGGTAAATTAAAACTCTCATTCTGCAAGCCTGTTGCTTTTTTTAGTTCAGATGATTTCAAATCATGAATCGAATAAAAGCGAAGTTTTTGACTTTGAAAATTTAACAAGCCAAAGGCTGTATCATATGAAAAATTAAATGCATTGCCAGATGGAGAAAAAAAATATAAATCTTTTTCGTCAAATTCAATAATTGAGCTTATTAAATTTATTGACGAGTCTTCATAGATATTTAATTTTGACTCATTCATTAATATTTTTGCTTTCAACGCTCCCGGGAAATTTTTGTTAGGAATCAAATAATTGAAATAAAATAAATTTTGAGATCCAAAATTAAAGTTTTTATCAACAAAGGAACTATATTCCCTCAGAGAAAAGGGTAATGAAAATGTAATAAGGTCTTTCATAACATCTTTACCTTTGAAAGTGATTGAAGAAGATTCATTTAAATCTGAATTTAGCTTCAAATTAAAATCGATATCAGATGATTGATTTTTGATGCGTCCTGCAAGATTAAGATTTGAATTATATAAATTGCCTCCTGCGACAATTGAGACTGGAATAAAATTTTTCTTGTAATTTTTCAGGATTGAGCTATCTGAATTTATTGTTAATTTAAAATTTTTTCCTCGCCCAGAAAACTCACCTCGAAGATTAAGAATTTCCTCAAAATACAAACCTTTAAGATCTAAATCACCAACAAATCCTGAGTATTTTGGAATTTTGTTCTTGAAAGATAAAAATAGATTTTCTACGGTGAAATTTGAAAATTTCAATACATCCGTATCTAGCATCTGAGGAGTAAGAAAAAACCTGGGAAAAACAATAGATTTTTTATTCAAATTGATATGAATTGGATGCGCCTCATCAACAAATGGATGAAGAAATTTTGTAAGAGTTAATGAACCAATACCTTGACTTGATTGAAAAACAAAAGAACCTTTATTAGGTTTTATATTTAAAGGTTGAAAATATAGTTGTCCATAATCTAATGAGCCCTTTATGAATGATTGATTATCTTGAACTTCGCCAACAGCATTTAATTTAAATTCAAACTTCTTAAATGGTGAGCCGTTATATGGTGGAATTAGACTCAACCATTCATAAGAATGAAGATTTATCGAAAAACGATATGCGCTTTCAGTTAAATTAACTGCGAAAGTGCTTAAATTGTTATCATGAAGAAAACTCAATTGGCCATTAAATGAGTTTGGAAATTTTCCAAAAAGATCTCCATTTATAACAATGGCAGAATCATCTTTTTTGTATTCAAAGTTCTGAAATGAAAGAGATGATTCATCATCAAAAGCCACGAAATTGACAAAAGACGAATTTGATTCAGATAAGTATATGTGCTTATAGTAACCATCTTTAATATTTATAATTCTTAAACTTAATGGCTTAAAAAAGTTTTGTGGGATGAATGAAATTCCTAATTCAAGCTCTCTAAGTTTAAGCACTGATTTCTCATTATATTTAATGTGAAGATCAAAAAATTTTAAATTTTGATTTATAACATTTCCAGAATTCTCCAAGTCAGAAAAATCAATCGAGTAAGAAGTAATAGCATATTGATCTACAATTTTTATGGAGCTTGCTGGAAAAAATAATAATATTGATAGGCATAAAAAAAATATCCAGCTCAATATACTCAAGCTAATAGTTGCAAAAAAGAATATTCTTTTCATTATCGGTAAGTTTGAAAAATTCTCCTTCGAAAGCCTCTCATAAAAAGATATACACCTATCCATAAAATCGCGTTAACGATAAAACTTAAAATTAAGACAATGTAAGAATAGTTATATGGGGAAAGTAAAAGGTATTTACATGCAATATAAAATGTCGATGATCCTGAAAAGAAAACTGCCAATTGAAAATAAGAAAAAATTCTGAAACGAAAAACATACAAATGGATAATGTAAGAAGTTGCAACAAAAAAGAACATGTTAAAGCCAATAGCATTAGAAAAAAATAAATCAACAATCAGGCCATATAGCATTGCTGCTAAACTCTGAATTTTCTCCGGTAATGCAAAAATCCAATAAGAGAAAATTAAAAAGCCGAAATTCAATTCTAAAAAGTACTTTATAGTAAATTGATTTAAGTAATCATCTAGCCAGAAACCAAAAATTATTGTAGAAATTACAATTAAATGCTTTTTAAAATCCATTAATACTTTTGCTTATAATCCCATAGAAATTTTCTTCTAAAGGGTTTGTTTTTAGGGTTATTACTACCTCAACCTCGTTTGTAGATATTTGAATAATTTCTGAAACAAATCCTATTTCAACATCCTTTAAAAAAATTCCGCCTAATCCGGAAGAAAAAACTATGTCGCCAATTTGATGCTTGAAATCATTATTTTTACTACTTAATTTACAAGAAATTAACATTGGCTTTCCTTTGCCTCTGGCATTACAGAAAAAGTGATTAGATTTGATTGGCAGCACATGCTCAGTATCTGATAGGAGAATAACCTCAATAAAGTTCATATATGTTTTTTTTGTTTGGCCAATGAAAGAAGTTCCAGAAAAAACTGAGAGATTTTTTTTAACATCAATCTTTTCTGGATTATGCAAAAAGATTTTATGTGATGAGCAGCAATAATAATTTCTTAAATCAATTGAAGCTATTTTGTATATATTGATTTTATGAGATTCAAATGTATTAATTAGAGTATCTTGAAAATCATAAATTTGAACTTTCGTTTCATCATCTTTTTTTTCAATAAAATCCTCTGTTTTGATTTGGAGAATTTGCTCTCTTAGTTTTTTGTTTTCACTAAATAGATCTTTATTCTCCTTAAAAGAGGAAAAAGTGAAGCCAATATTTTCAATAAAAGACTTCGAAATAACTTGAACATAAATAGTAGATGCACTCACAATTCCCCTTAAAGGTGCAAATGATTGGTAGCTGATATCAGCGTAGAAAATGAACACGGATAGAAAAAAAGCAATTGCATAATTTCTTATCGGGGTGTATGTAGGCGTATATCTCGCCATATTCAATTAATTATTCTGTTGAAAGTAAATCAATATTATACTTATCAATAATCTCAAGAGCCTTGCCGCCGCCTCTTGCAACACATGTCAATGGATCTTCTGCGCATATTACTGGGATTCCAGTAGACGAAGAAATTAATTTATCTAAGTCTCTCATTAATGCTCCTCCTCCAGTAAGGACGATACCTCTCTCAGCAATATCAGCAGCTAATTCTGGTGGAGAGAGTTCAAGAGCATTTCTTATAGCTCTGACTATTCCAGATAAGGGATCTTTCATAGCCTCATAGACTTGAGAACTTTTTAATGTAAATGTTTCCGGGATTCCTTCAGCTAAATTTCTCCCTGTTACATTCATTTCAAGTTCTTCTGACTCTGGTGATGCACAGCCAATACTATATTTAATTTTTTCAGCAGTAGAATCTCCGATTACACAACCATAGTTTCTTCTAACCCATGAAGTAATTGAGCTATCCATAAGATCTCCACCAATTTTTACTGACTCTGCATAAACAACCCCATTAAGTGAAAGGATTGCAATTTCCGAGGTCCCGCCTCCAATGTCGACAACCATATTGCCGTTAGCCTCCTCAACTGGTAAGCCTGCTCCAATAGCAGCAGCCATTGGCTCTTCAATTAACTTTACATCCCTTGCTCCAGCACCTAAAACAGATTCCCTAATGGCTCTTCTTTCAACTTGTGTCGATCTGCAAGGCACGCATACTAGAACTCGCGGACTTGGTTTGATAAACCTCTGTTCATGAACTTTTCCTATGAAGTGCTGAAGCATTTTTTCAGTCACCTGAAAATCTGCTATCACTCCCTCCGATAGAGGTCTAATGGCTTTAATATTGCCTGGGGTTCTACCCAACATTTTCTTTGCTTCGTGGCCAACAGCTACCACCGTTTTTTGTCCACGACTTTCTCGAATTGCAACAACAGATGGTTCATTAAGAACTATCCCGATGTCTTTTGTGTAAATTAAAGTATTCGCAGTTCCTAGATCTATTGATAAATCATTAGAAAATAATCCGCGAACAGTTTTAAATAGGTTGAAATCCACTATGATATTCCTTGTAAATTCATTTTAGGATGCATTTAGTTTAATATTTCGCATCAAAAATAGATAATATCATATGGACCGAGAAACAGTCAGAACTATTTGCTATCTTGCCCGATTAGAAATTGACCAAGATAAATCTGAAAAAATTCAAAAAGATCTTGAAACAATTATCGATTTAATAGGGAATCTTCAGTCAATTGATACATCAAATGTAAATCCTCTTTATAGTCCACTTGAGATGACAGCATTCAAACATGAAGATTTAGTATCATCTGATAACAAAAAAAATAAATTTTTAGAAAATGCGGCTGAATCAAATGATGACTATTTTCTAGTTCCTAGAGTTGTTGAATGAGCATACAATTTAAATCAATAAATGAACTTAGAAAATTGCTTGATAATAGGGCAATTTCTGTCTCAGAATTAACTCAAGAATCAATTAAATTGGCTAAAAAATACAGTGAATTGAACTGTTTTGTAACACTGAATGATGAAAACAGCATTAAAAAAGCGACCGTTATAGATAAAGATCAAAAAAATGTCTCGCTCCTCTCAGGGATTCCCTTGGCACAAAAAGACTTATTTTGCACTGAGGGTATCAGAACAACATGTTCTTCAAAAATTCTCTCTAATTTTATACCCCCCTATACTGCTACTGTAGTTGAAAAACTTGAAAATGCAGGCTCAATAACTATTGGTAAAACAAATATGGATGAGTTTGCAATGGGCTCTTCAAATGAAACCAGCTTCTTTGGCAGTGTTCATAATCCATGGAAAAAAGGTTATGTTCCTGGAGGAAGTTCTGGCGGATCAGCAGCAGCAGTTGCAGCTGGTATAGTTCCAGCTGCAACTGGAACGGATACAGGTGGATCAATTCGTCAACCTGCGGCACATTGTGGTATCACTGGATTAAAGCCAACATATGGGAGAATTTCAAGGTGGGGAATGATAGCCTTTGCCTCAAGTCTAGACCAGGCCGGACCGCTGGCAAGAAATGCAGAGGATTGTGCTATTTTGCTTAACTCAATGTCAGGTTATGATTCAAAAGATACGACCTCGCTAAACATTGAAGTACCAAATTTTTTAGAAAATATTAATCAATCTATTAAAGGAATAAAAATTGGTATTATCAAGGAATTTAATCTCAGTGATCTAGATGCCGAAGTTCAAAAGCGTTTTGAAGAATCTAAAAAAGCTTATGAAAACCTAGGCGCTGAATTCATCGAAGTCTCACTTCCAAATATTTCAGCATCTGTTCCAACATACTATTCAATTGCTCCGGCGGAATGCTCATCAAACTTATCGAGATTTGATGGTGTACGTTTTGGACATAGGGCTAAAAATACTAATAATCTTAACGATCTATATATCAAATCAAGGAGTGAGGGATTTGGGGATGAAGTAAAGCGAAGAATACTTATTGGGACTTATGCCCTTTCTGCTGGTTATTATGATGCCTACTACAAAAAAGCGCAGCAAGTAAGGAGATTAATTAAGAATGATTTTGATCTGGCATTCAATTCTGTTGACTTGTTGATGACTCCTACCTCACCGAACACTGCTTTTAAATTTGAAAGCAAAGGAACCCAAAATCCAGTAGAATTATACCTTGAAGATCTGTTTACAATTTCATCAAATTTAGCAGGATTGCCTGCCATCTCAGTACCTCACGGACAAGTGAACTCATTACCAGTCGGATTACAGCTAATTGGAAATTTTTTGAGAGAGGACTTATTGCTTAATACTGCACATGTTTTCCAGCAGAACTCTGATTTTCATCATGCTAAACCAAATTTGGAGAATTTTTAAATGAGCTGGGAAACTGTAATAGGTCTTGAAACTCATGTTCAACTCTCGACAAAAACTAAATTGTTCTCAAGGGCTTCAACTGCTTTTGGAGCCAGTCCAAATACAAATGTAAATTTAATAGATTGCGGTCTCCCAGGAGTTTTGCCATCAGTAAATAAAGAAGCTTTCTATAAAGCAATCAGATTTGGATTAGCAATAGGTGCTCATATAAATCAGACATCTATTTTTGATAGAAAAAATTACTTTTATGCTGATTTACCAAAGGGATACCAAATTACTCAGATGGATGAACCAATTGTGCTGGGTGGATCAATAGAAATATATTTAGACAAATCAACTAAAAAAATTAATATTACAAGAGCGCATTTGGAGGAGGATGCAGGAAAGTCAATCCATGATGAATTTGAGGGATTCTCTGGAATAGATCTTAATAGAGCAGGTACTCCACTTTTAGAAATAGTTTCCGAGCCCGAGATATCTAGTGCTAAAGAGGCAGTTGCATATATGAAAGCAATGCATCAACTTGTTACCTACTTAGATGTTTCAGATGGAAACATGGCCCAAGGCTCTCTTAGGTGCGATGCTAATGTATCCGTAAGAAAAATTGGTGATAGAGAGCTCGGAACAAGAACAGAAATAAAAAATATTAATTCTTTTAAATTTATTGAGAAAGCAATTAATTTTGAAATTAAAAGACAGATTAAAGTCTTGGAAAGTGGAAAAATAGTTACGCAAGAAACGCGACTTTATGATAGCGCCAAAGATGAAACACGGCCAATGAGATCGAAGGAATTTGCAAATGATTATAGATATTTCCCAGAACCTGATCTTTTGCCAGTCGTAATTTCAAATGAAGAAATGCAAAAAATTAAAAATGAATTTCCTGAACTTCCAAAAGAAAAAGAGGCTCGTTATCAGGAAGAATATAAGTTATCAGGATACGATGCCCAAATAATTGCATCATCAAAATCTATGGCTGATTTTTTTGAATCTGCCATAGAAAATACAAAAAATTATGCTCTTCTAGCAAATTGGTTGATAGGTGAAATAAGTGCATATCTTAATAAAGAGCTAATTGATATCAAGGAATCCAAATTGAGCCCAGAAAATATATCAATGCTGATTAATCGAATTGATGATCAAACAATTTCAGGCAAAATTGGAAAATCCATTTTTGAGGAAATGTGCATTAGTGGTTCTTCCCCAGATGAAATTATTGATTCTCAAGGCTTAAAACAGATAACTGATGACGATGCGATTGAAAAGATTATTGATAAAGTCATTGCCAATAATCCTAAGCAAGTCGCTGGGTATAAAGCTGGAAAAGATAAATTATTTGGTTTTTTTATTGGTCAAGTAATGAAAGAAACTGAAGGTAAGGCTAATCCGCAGGCAGTTAATAAAATACTCAAAGAGAAGTTAAAAAAATAGCCTATCCTTTAAATGGATCCAAAGTCATAGACTTAATATTGTTCGAAAAATTTCCCTGCACGCCAACCTTTTTCAACTCCTTTTTATCACACTCCGGCCAATAAAAAGTTTTAAAAACATGGTCCCATATGATTAGGTTATTTCCATAATTATGATTTGCGATTTCTGACTTAACATTGTGATGCCATCTATGAAGCTCAGGGCCAGAAAAAATATAATTTAGTATTCTTTGATCCTGCCGGGCATTTATATGCTGCCAAAATCCATGAACTGTACTAAAAATAGTCACTAAAGCAATAATTTTTGCCTCTGCACCTAAGATTAGCAAAGGTAAGATTCCAGAAACCTGAAGAAGCGTTACATCAATATAATGAAATCTTGTTGCGTTAAACCAATAAAGCCTCTGAGGGTTATGATGAATTCTGTGAAATCGCCACAAAAATGGAATCTCATGACAACCTCTATGGAACCAATACAGCCCAAACTCTGAGACAATCAAAGCAAAAACTAACTGAATAAATATATTCAACTCTGTTGGCCACAAATCAAACCCTCCTCCAGAAAATTTCATTGCAATAGATGCTAAAAAAATCTGCAGCAGTTGACTTTGAAAAACAATATAGTTTAAAACAAAGAGTGATGCATCGGGAAAAAAGTTTTCTTTAAAATTTGGTTTCCAATCTTTAAATAAAGGAACAAAAAACTCTCCTAATACTGTAAAAAAAATTGAACATATTCCAGCAAAAACTAGAACTTCTAATTCACTGAGACCATTTTCAATTAATAAAATTGAGACGCTGAGGACAAAAATAATACAAATTAGATAGCCAAATCTAGAGAAAAAAAATTGCATAATTTAGAAAAAGAATTCTAGCTTAAGTAATGTATAGACTCAGAGTTTCAGCAATAAATGCTGGTTTATCAACACCCTTAATCTCCATTGACACTTCATTTTTAACAAGGAATTGTCCTGGATTTTTTTCACTTACCTCTACACATTTTGTATGAATACGTACTTCAGAATTTACTGGAACAGGGCTTAAAAAACGTACTTTGTCTAAACCGTAATTTAAACCCATTTTTGTTCCATCCATGACCATGCCAATCTCTTGATCGAATGAAATTCCGGCTACAAGAGATAATGACAAAAATCCATGAGCAATAGTTGATCCAAAAATCGGTTCAGCTTGTGCCGGATCAACGTGAATGAATTGATGATCCATGGTTGCATCAGCGAATTTATCAATTCTATCTTGATCAATTGTCATCCAATCGGATGAGCCTAAATCCTTACCAATGACTGAATCGATTTCATCAGGTTTTACAATTTGCATAATATTATTTCTCCATTAAATGATCTTTATACTCTTCTCTTAATTCAACTTTTTGTAATTTTCCAGTTGCTCCGTGCGGAAGCTCTTTTACAAAAATAATATCATCTGGTAACCACCACTTAACAACTTTCTCTAACAGAAAATTATTTATATCCTCTTTATCCATTTCATTACCATCTTTCGTTATTAAAAATAATAATGGTCTTTCATCCCATTTTGGATGAGGCACTCCAACAACACATGCCTCAACTACATTTTCATGAGTCAGGGCGGCATTTTCAAGGTCTATTGAACTAATCCATTCACCACCAGTCTTGATGACATCTTTTGCTCTATCAACAATTTGCATGCACCCATCGGGATGAATTGTTGCCACATCTCCAGTATCAAACCAGCCTTCATTATCCACTGCAGGATCATCTGCTTTGAAATATGTATGCATTATCCAAGGACCTTTAACTTTAAGTGCACCACTGGCCTCTCCATCTCTTGGGAGCTCGTTATTTTCATCGTCAACTGTCTTAATTTCGACTCCAAATAAAGGATATCCTTGCTTAGTTTGTAGCTGATATCGCTCTTCATTAGGAAGATTCAAAGTGCTTTTTGTAGGAGCATTTATAGTTCCAAGTGGACTCATTTCAGTCATTCCCCATCCATGAGTGAGAAACGCATCATGCTGCTCATCAAATGCTTTAATCATTGCATAAGGAGCAGCAGAACCTCCAACCAAAACTTGATCAACTGTATCTAACTTGAGACCTTTTCCCTCCAGATATTGCAATAATCCAAGCCAAACGGTCGGAACGCCCAACATGGAATCAACAGACTCCATTTTAACAAGTTCATATAAGGACTCTCCATCAAGAGCATGTCCGGGAAGTACTAAAGTCATTCCAGTTATTAACGCGCAGTAGGGAACGCCCCATGCATTTACGTGAAACATAGGTACAACCGGTAATACTGAACTTGAGGAACTAAATCCTAGGGCTCCAGAAATTGAAGTTGCATGCAAAATAGTTGATCTGTGCGAATATAAAACACCCTTAGGATTACCAGTAGTGCCCGAGGTGTAGCACAGAGAAGCAGCGTCATTTTCATTAACATTAGGCCAATCAAATTCATCTGACTCATCATGAATCAATTCATCATAACTTAATACATTTTTTAGATTATTTTCAGGAATCTTATCTTTTGATGATGCAATAATTATTGTCTTAACAGTATCTAATTTATCTTGAACACTCTCAACTAATGGGATAAAAGTGGGATCAACAATTAAAAGTTCGTCCTCAGCATGATTTAGTATGTATATTAGCTGATCGGGAGAATATCTAGGATTAAGAGTGTGCAAAATAGCCCCCATACCTGAAACTGCAAAATAAGTTTCAAAATGTCTACTATTATTCCATGCAATAGTTGCGACTCGATCATGTGAATTTACGCCAAGTTTTCTGAGAGCATTAGCCAATTTTTTTGAACGTTTAATTGATGCTCCATATGAGGTTGAATTAATGGTTCCGTCAAGTTCTCGTGAGATTAATTTAGCATTAAAATTGTATTTTTCAGCATGTAAAATTGCCTGAGGGATTGTTAGATCCCAGTTCATCATATTGCCTTTCATTTTAATTACCTCTGTTTTTGTATTTATATATTTAGTTTAAAGTGCATAAACCGATCTATTGTAAACTCATATTCCTAAATCTTATCATATGAAATTATTATTATTTGCTTGCTGAGGTATATCTGTCTAAACCTTGATAATCTTTATTCAAAACAATATTACGAAAGTTATTCATTAGTAAAATTTCTGCAACTTCATCTGCTTGTGAATGGCCATGTTCTAAGATAATTTTTCCTCCTGTTTTAAGAGCAAGTCTTGCTTGACGAGCAATATCAATGAAGCTTTGAGATCCATTTTTTGAAGTCAATGCTATTAACGGCTCATGTATTAAATTTTTAAGGTGCGGATCACAAGGCATTAAATATGGAGGATTAGAAATAACTAAATCCAAAGAGTTCTCTTTAGCAAATGACATCCAGTCAGATTGAACAAATAAGACATTACTGACCTTATAGAAATTTTTATTCTGTCGAGCGACTGCTAAAGCTAGATTTGAAATATCTGAAGCAAGAATTTTTATTTCAGGCTTTAGCATAGCTAGTGTAAGGGCAATACAACCTGAGCCAGTACCAATTTCTATGATCTGTGAATTCTTATTTAGATGTATATCTAAAACATAATCTATGATTAATTCGGTTTCTGATCGAGGAATAAGTACCCTAGAATCAACATAAAATTTAAATCCATAAAATATGGATTCTTTTAAAATATAATCAATTGGTAATCCATCCAAGTAAGATGAAAAAAAAATCTGTATTTTTTTAATTTGCTCATCAGATAAATCGAAATTATCTTCAAGCATAATAATTGCATCACTTATTCCTAAGGATTTTAAAAAATACTTAAAATCTCGAACTATAAATTCATAAGAATTTACATGTGATTTAGCTAGCGCAAAAAATGATTTGATGGATTGATTCAATTATGAAGATTGTTCTAAATTAGAAAGTTGGGCTAATTGATTTTCAGTTATCAAAGCTTGGCAAATTGAAATCAAATCACCATCCATCACTTGATCTAAATTATGCTGAGTTAGTTTAATCCTGTGATCGGTAATCCTCCCTTGGGGAAAATTATATGTTCTGATCTTTTCGCTTCTGTCACCGGTTCCAACTAAAATTTTTCTCTCACTTGCGATATTACTTTGTTGCTCATCTATTTCAATTTGTTTCAATTTTGCAGCCAGCAAAGCCATTGCTTTGGCTTTGTTTTTATGTTGAGATCTATCGTCTTGACACTCTACAACAACGCCGGTGGGAATATGCGTCAATCTAACTGCGGAATCAGTTTTATTTACATGCTGACCTCCTGCGCCAGATGCCCTGTAAGTATCAACTCTTAAATCACTTTTATCTACTTCTATATCTTGAACTTCATCAACCTCAGGCAATATTGCAACTGTAACTGTTGAAGTGTGAATTCTGCCCTGAGATTCAGTCTCAGGCACTCTTTGAACTCTATGCACTCCCGATTCAAATTTAAGAAGCTTAAAAACACCTTGGCCATTTATCTTTGCAACAGCCTCTTTTAATCCACTGGGTTCTGAATATTTAGTATTTACAATCTCTAATTTCCAACCTTGACGCTCAGATAATCGAGAATACATTCTAAATAAATCTGCAGCAAAAATAGCGGCTTCATCACCGCCTGCTCCAGCCCTGATCTCAAGATAAGCAGCTCCATCATCAGCCTTATCTTTAGGCAAAAGCATCAGTTTAATATTTTTTTCAAGTTCACTAATTTTCTCTTGATTAGTATTGATCTCAATTTTTGCTAACTCAATTAGCTCTGAATCTCCTGAATCTAAAAGTTCTTTTGCATCAGCAAGGTCTGACTCTGCATCCCGTAATGATCTAAATAAATCAACAATTGGAGTAATCTCCGCATATTCTTTATTCAATTTTGTATACATAGACATGTCATCAGTGGCATTCTCCATTAAAATGGCTTCGCTTATCTCTTTAGATCTTGACCGTAAACTTTCTAATTTAATAATAATGGATTCTTCAAGCACTTCTTATTTCCTTCAGCATAGAAAATATTGCATGAGAATTTAAGGCTGAAATCTGATTTAATTTTTTAATAGATACCATATCTTTGCTTTCTAAGAACTTATAAGGATCATCTGAGCTTAATAACTCAAAATAATCTTGTTCATTTAGTGATGAAGATATTACTTTTAGTGCTTCATAAGCTTCGCTGCGGTAACGCTTTTTTGTTTGATCATAAGTTAATAATCTAACGCGATCTTTGATTATTTGCTTTGCTTTTATGGCTTCAACGGAACGCTCTTCCAAATTCTCCTGAGTAACAAGCTCTATGTCTTCAATCGTAAAAAGGTATGCATATTCTAAATCTCGCACTTGATCCTCAACATTTCTTGGAACACCTAAGTCAATCAATAACATAGGTTTATTAGCCCTCAATCTCATTGCATCTTCAATAAGTCCCTTTCCAATGACGGGTAACGGTGAATTTACAGATGTCACTAAAATATCTGTTGTTTGAATAAGTGTTGCCAGCTTAGATAAATTACTAGTAACCAAACTAAAAGAGTCATTGATTTGTAAAAACTTTTTAGATCTGTTGACTGCATGTATGTTCTTTATTCCATTATCATAGAAATTTCCAATAACGTTCATCGCCATCTGGCCAGCACCAACTATTGTAAGTTTTTGCTGAGAAGGATCTTCAAAGATTTCTTGAACAATTTTCAATGATAAGCCTGAAACGGACAGTGGATTAAAACCAACCTTTGTTTCGGTCCTAGCAGCCTTAGCAATCGATATGATTTCATTAGTCATTTTTAAAAGTTGACTATTCAAAGTGCCGAGTTTTGTATAGATATGAGCTGACTTTTTGAATTGTCCTAAAATTTCTTGCTCTCCTAACACTTGAGAATCTAACCCACTTGCAACAGAACACATATGCTGAATAGCTTCTTCGCCATCAAAAAAATATAACCCACGCCTTACGGAATTATTGCAACCTAAAAATTCAAGAGTTTTTTGAGCAATGGAAATAGACGTACCAGGCTCTCCAAAATAATAAATCTCAGTTCTGTTACATGTGGAAAGTGCAAAAAAAGACTCAACAAAATGGCCAAATTCCTCCTTAAAGAAATTTAAAAAGTCATCTTGATTAGAGTCATTTATAATAAATAACTCTCTTTCAGATAACTTAGAAGTCTT
>CEQX01010806.1_pt1 | contig 21558 bp, 19 predicted proteins | sample 356261 | NCBI WGS metagenome assembly CEQX01 (sample SAMEA2621076, study PRJEB7988) | marine metagenome | isolation source: saline water (ENVO:00002010), including | reverse complement strand
GGGAAGTATATTGGCTTTGTTTATTTACTATCTTGTTTTTTATGACTCGACATCCTCTTGGATTAATTCCCTTTTCTTTTTAATTTTTATTATCTTTAGCTTTTTTATTGGGTTGTTTATTTATCCGCGAACGGTTGAAGAGGAAGACGATCCTGGAAGTTTTGTATGGGATGAATTTGTTGGAATGTGGACAGCATGTTTACCACTTTCATTTATGGAAACTTCCATGATTTGGCTCTTTATCTCTTTTCTGCTATTTCGTTTATTCGATATTCTAAAACCTTTTGGAATAGGTTCCTTTGACCAGAAGCATGGAGCATTTTATGTCATGATTGATGATGTTTTGGCAGGTGTTTATGCTGCTATTTCGGTTATATTTTTATTGATTATTTTTGGTTAGTTTTTCAAATTCTAAAGTAGAATACGCAACTTAAAATTATGGCCATAGAAAAAATAGCTCAAGCAAAACTTCCAACTCATTGGGGAGACTTCTCAGTTATAGCCTATAAAGATGGAAGGTTAGATGAAGAGCACTTACTACTTTACCTTGGAGAGCTTAACGATGGTTCGCTACTTAGAATCCATTCTCAGTGTCTAACTGGAGATACCTTATACAGTCTTAAATGTGATTGTGGATCTCAACTTGCTAAGGCTCTAGAAAATATTGCTAATGAAGGTACCGGTATGATCATCTATATGGCTCAAGAGGGTAGGGGAATAGGACTTGTTAATAAAATAAGAGCTTATGAGCTTCAAGATAAAGGACTGAATACAGTTGAAGCAAATGAGGCATTAGGTTTTGCAGCTGATGAAAGAGATTATTCTTATTGTAAGGAAATTTTATCTTCTGTAGGAGTTTCGTCTGTTAGATTGATGACAAACAATCCAGCTAAAATCAAGGGATTAGAAGACGCCGGTATCAAAGTCTCTGAAAGAGTGTCTATTGAGATAGAACCCAACAAGCATAATGAGAATTATCTCAAGATTAAAGCTAAGCTTATGGGTCATATGTTAGAAAGCTCAGATTAAATTGAGTTTTTCTTGGATTGATTTTTCCACTCCATTTCCATCCAAACCATTTAGAATTTTTTGTTGCTCTTGATCTGCATGTTCTATGAATTGGTCAGGAAGTCCTAAATTTAAAATACTAGATTTGGAGTTCAATTTCATAAGATATTCATTAACTGCTGATCCAGCACCTCCAGCGATTACATTATCTTCGAGAGTTACTATCAATTTGTAGTTATTTTTAATTTCATCTAATAGTTTATAGTCAATTGGCTTAATGAAACGCATATCAACTACTCGAGCATTCAAATTTTCCCCAGCTTTTAATGCTGAAGAAAGCAGGCTTCCAAATGAAAGAATGATGACTTCGTTATTTGTTGAATTAAGCACAGTTGTACTTTTTCCAATTTCAATGGTCTCTTCATTTTTCATGTAAGCAGTTCCCATACCTTCACCTCTCGGATATCGAACGGCAACAGGACCTTCGTATTCGTATCCAGTATTGAGCATCTTCCAAGCTGATGATTCATCCGCAGGTGCCATTATGATCATATTCGGAATACACCTGATAAAGGATAGATCAAATGCTCCTTGGTGTGTAGCTCCGTCTAAACCAACTAGTCCAGCTCTATCTATTGCAAAGAGAACATCTAATTTTTGTAAGGCTACGTCGTGTATTAGCTGATCATAAGCTCTTTGAAGGAAGGTGCTATAAATGGCTACGACAGGTTTCATACCTTCACATGCAAGTCCAGCAGCAAAACTAACGCTATGTTGTTCAGCTATTGCCACATCGTAGTAGCTATCTGGAAATTGTTTTGAAAAATCTATCATCCCGGAGCCCTCTCCCATAGCAGGAGTAATAGCAATCAGTTTATTGTCATTTTCAGCTTTATGAGAGAGCCATTCACCGAATATTTTTGAGTATGAAGGATTCTGTGATTTTGACTTTTCCTTATTGGGCAAATCTTCTTGTTTTATTTTATTGATTGCATGAAAACCTACTGGATCATCTTCTGCTGGAGCATAACCCTTACCTTTTTTTGTGATCACATGAAGAAATTTTGGGCCATGAATGTTTTTCAGATTCTCCAAAATATTAATAAGATTATTGGTATCGTGACCATCTACTGGACCAAAGTACTCAAATCCTAATTCTTCAAAAAGAGAACCTGGCGCTACCATGCCTTTTGCATGGATCTCAGCTTTCCTAGCAAATTCCTTAGCACCTGGGACGAAAGTTAGAACACTTTTACCACTTTTCCTGATCCGATTGTAAGTTTTACTCGCCCAGATCTTTGCAAGATAGTTTCTTAATCCACCTATATTTTCGGAAATAGACATTTGGTTATCGTTTAGAATAACCAGCAGGTTTTTGTCAATAGAACCGGCATGCGCTAGTGCCTCGTAAGCCATTCCTGCAGTCATTGCACCATCTCCAATAACTGCGGTAACAAATCTTTTTTCGTTTTTCTTTTCGGCGGCAGCAATCATTCCTAAAGCGGCACTGATTGATGTGCTTGAGTGCCCTACACCAAAAGTGTCATATTTACTTTCTGACCTTACAGGGAAAGGGGCAAGCCCATTACTTTGCCTCATGCTTTCCATTTCATCTCTTCTGCCAGTTAAAATCTTATGCGGATAAGTTTGATGGCCCACATCCCAAATAATTCTATCTTCAGGAGTATCAAATTTATAATGAAGAGCTAGAGTTAATTCTATAACTCCTAGTCCGGCACCAAAATGTCCTCCTGTTTTTCCGACTGAATAAAGAAGAAACTCTCTAAGCTCGTCTGCCAATTTAGGAATTTGTGATTGATTAAGTTTCCTAAGATCTTCAGGCATATTTATTTCTTGAAGAAGCTCACTATTTGGCTTCTCAGACGGAATAGAATCGAAGATTTTCACAATTTAAGTGTCTCTATGAATGATGTAATCAGCTAATTTAGAGAGATTATCGGTATTTTTGTGAAAAAGATGAAGCATTTCTTTAGCTTCTGAGGTTAATTCACGCGCTTTGATTTTTGACTCCTCAAGCCCAGCGATGGAAGGATATGTAATTTTGTCTTGCCTTAGATCAGACCCTTGATCTTTTCCGCTAATATAGGAAGGTGATTCTATATCTATGATGTCGTCTTGTATTTGGAATGCTAAACCTATTTTTTCTCCATACTTACTAAGTATTTTAATTTCAGACTGATTTAAACCAGATAAAATTCCTGAGGTCTCTAAAGCTGTCTGTATTAATTTACCCGTCTTTTGTAAATGCATCGTATCCAGGGCTGCAGTGGATTTAATTTTTTCAGAATGAATATCTTTTATTTGGCCGCCCACCATTCCTTGATGACCACATGCTTTAGCTAGATTACTAATAATTTGAATTTTATTAAAATCAGAAGTCTGTAGGCTCGCCAATAATTCAAAAGCTAGGGGCTGCAGCGCATCCCCGGCAAGAATAGCGGTAGCTTCATCAAATTTTTTATGTGTTGTTGGATATCCTCTCCTTAGGTCATCGTCATCCATTGATGGCAAGTCATCATGAATAAGCGAGTAACAATGAATAAGTTCAATAGAGCCAGCAAGTATATCTACGGAATTAATATCTGAATTTCCTAATTCACTTGATAGGTAAACTAGAATAGGCCTAAACCTCTTCCCTCCATTTAATACAGAGTAGCGCATCGCACTGCCAAGTACTGAGTTATCAGCCGGCAGAATACCTATTAATTTTTGGTTGATTCTTTTTTGATAAGATTCTAAAAGGTTTTCAAAATCAGACATCTTTCAATGGAGTAGTTTTCAGATCTCCATCTTCTTCAATTAATTTTTGAACCTGCAATTCAGCTTGAGATAGTTTGTCTTGGCATTGTCTAGCTAATTTGATTCCTCTTTCAAAAGACTTGAGAGAATTCTCAAGACTTAAATCGCCTGATTCTAAGTCTTCAACTATTAACTCAAGTTCTTCAAGGGCCTTCTCAAAGTTGATTTCTACTTTTTTATTCATCTATATTTTCCTTAAAAAGTATATTCTAAACCAACGTATAATTCTCTAGGTAAACCAGGAAAATACCTATCTCCACCAAAAGCGTTAAAATCGGCTCTCTCTGCATACCGTCTATCAGTCATATTCTCTATTCTTAGATAATATTTGATTGAATTAGAAATTTGCTTATTGAATCTTGCATGATAAAGCGTATGACCATCATACTCATGTAGATTGGCTGCATCTGTATAGTAAGAGCTAATATGTTCCACTTCAAAAGCGAGAGAAGCATCTTCTCCTAAAAAAACGTCCCAAATAAAATTTGCCATAATTTTGGGGGCAGTATCAATTTTGTTCCCTACTCTAATTTTCTCTCTCATCGATGTATCAGTTTTAAAATCATATTTATGATTTCCATATGTGATATCGGCACTTAATGTGTTTCTTGAGTTTATGAATAGATCTAAGCTCATTTCAACACCTTTGTGATCAGTTTTTCCATTGTCTACAATGAAATTTTCTGCATCTCTGAAAATCGAGTTCTTCTTTTTGCTTTGATAAAAACTTAATGATCCTCTTAAGAAATCTCCCTCATATTTTGTTCCGAACTCCAGCATTGTTAAAGTTTCAGAATCAAGATCGGTTACATTTTGTTTTTTCTGCAGTCTGTAAGCTTCATTTATTTGAGGAGGTCTAAATCCCAGACTCAATTGTGCAAAATAATTAAGATTTTCATAGGTTGTTGAAATACCAAATCTTGCACTTATTTCATTAAAATCATCAGTCCTGTCAGATGGTCGATTGTAATAACATCCTCCAAAACCACATTGAGTTCCATCTTCTCTTGTATTTCCACTTATCATCCTATTTGAGTAATCATATTCAATGAATTCAGCTCTTGCATCAGCGAAGAGGTTTAAATTTTCATTGAGGTAATAATCTTCTATACCTGCAAAAAATGCATACACGATTGAGTCAACTTCATAATCATAATGTTTGCCTTGAGGTCTAGTAGCATTATTGAAAGCAGAACTGGTAGTGAGTTTATTTTTTTGAGTTTCTATTAACTCAACTTGAGCTATATCAAGCTGAATACCCGAAACAAGATTAAAATTTTCGTAACTGTTTACGTTCTGCATAATTAAGCCAAAACTGGTGTGATTGTTTTCCTCTAGAGGAGTTCCAGGCAAGAAATGTTGAAAAAATTTCATATCATTATTTCTTAGATATGTAGTTATGGAATTTAACGTATTGCCATCTTCTTTGATTAATCTTAGAGATAGTCTTTCAGAGTTTGCGTCTCTGTAGGCATCGGGATTAAAGTTCCTCTCACTAAAATTTTTGTCTTTGTAAGAATCAAGTCCATTTATATATCCTGCAGTTTCTTGATTTAGATTTGTTAACGTTGCTGAAAGTGTTCCTTTCCAAGATGCCATAGAAAATTTTGAACTAATTTTTATTTTTTGCTGATCATATCCGGACTGATCCCTAAATCCATCATTGTTAGCAAAAAAACCATCGAAGCTCCAATTTTCTTGATTACCGGTTCTTATTTTGAAGTTTTTATAATTATTAGGTCCTAAATTTGTATAGATTTTATTTTTTGAACTGACTGGGGTAGAAATAATATTAATAACACCATGCATGGCATTGGCTCCATATCTCGCACTAGCAGGACCATTAATAGTTTCGACTCTTGAGGCCATTTCAAAGAATGTTTCTAAAAGACCATTTACATTGCAGAAACCTGTTGGTCTGACAGGAAGACCATCTTCAAGTACCAAAAAAGAGCCACAAGCCCCAGGGCCTGTTAAAACTGGAGATCGGATCGCAGTTAAGTGTTCTTGCCCAGATCCTCGACTAATCCATATTCCGGGAAGTCTTCTAAATATTTGTTTTGGATGTTGCGCGTCAAGCTCTTCAAGCTGTTCCTTGTCCACCGATGATATAGACTGATTATCAGTCCATCCATTTAGACTAGTAATCTTTTTTTCTAAAACTATGATTTCCTGAAGATCATCTGAAAAAATCAGGTGAGGTATCATTAAGAAAGTAAAAGTTAAAAGTAGTTTTTTAGTCATATTTATTCCTTGACCAATTTATAGTTATTAAGTCCTTTTTATAAAGGTGGAATAATAACGTAAAAAAAATAATCGTTAAGAAATAAAATTTTATTCTAACCAGTCTTTCTGAAAGTTTTTAGGAGTAAAAAAGGCTTAACTATAGAATTAACTAGTCTAGAGGGGAACGCTCTGACACTATCTGAGAAAGCTAGAGCACAAGGAGTTACAACTAGAGTTAATATGGTAGCTACGGTGAGACCAACAACGAGAGAAGCAGCCATCTGTTCCCAGAAACTTGTTATATAAGAACCTGATTTAATGGTTCTATCGATGAGGTCTATGCTGTATCCCATAGCTATAGGCATCAAGCCTGCAATAGTTGTAAATGAAGTCAAGAATACTGGTCTTAGGCGCAATATTGCGCTTCTAAGTGCCAACGACTTAGTCGTTGAGCCGGGGTTATTTCTTTTAAGCAGATTGAATGTGTCTATAAGAACAATATTATTGTTGACCACAATACCTGCCAAAGCTACGCAACTTATTCCGGTTTGAAGTGTACTAAAAGATCTATCAAGTATTAAAAGAGAGACGAAAACACCGCCAAAAGATAATAGAATTGCCGAAAGGACTATATTTGCTTGATAAAAGCTATTAAATTGAGCCACTAAGACTATCAACATAACAAATAACATGGCAATAAATCCTAAAACGAGGAAATCAGCCGCTTCTTTGTTGTATTTATCAAATCCGTCGTCCCCTACAGAGACTCCTCTACCTAAATCTTGAGTTGCTAGCCAATCTTTTACTTTTTTGATTTGGACAGATGGTATAGCGCCTTCTACTGTATCAGCTGAAATACTGTGAACTCTCTTTCCATCTTTTCTGGAAATAGCTTTAGTTGCTGGTTTAATATTTGTTTCTACAAAACTACTGACAGGGACTAAACCTTTCATAGTTTGCACATTTAGATTTCCCAGCTGATCAATGTTTCTCTCTGACTTAGGAAATCGAACTCTTATATCAACTTCTCTGTCTAGATTCAACGGTCTGTATTCACCGACCTTGATACCATTAGTTACCATTTGAACAGAAGCGCCTACATCAGTTAAACCAGCGCCATATTGTGCAGCCTTAGTTCTATTTATTTGTAGTTCCCACTCGATACCTCTAGTTACGGTTGTATCTTCAATATCGGTGAAACTACCCATACTTACTAAGTAACTTCTGATCTTACGTATCGCAGCCACAAGTAATTGCTCATTGTCACCACTGACATTTAGTTGAAGAGGTTTGCCAATAGGAGGTCCGCCTTTTTCTTCTTCAACTTGAACTATGTAACCTGGTGTATCTTTGAGCCTTTCACGTAGAATCTCCATGATCTCAAAACCATTTAGGTCAGAAACTGCCTCATCTTCTCCATAAAAATCAATGAACATACCTCCAACTCTGTCGGGTGAGCCTGAACGTCGACCTAAGCCTCTACTTCCTCCAGAATTCGACCATACAGATAATCTTTCTATTTCTTCAACATCGATTATTTTTTGTTCAGCTTCAATTGCAATATCTCTAATTTCATCAACGGAGAGATTTCCTCTGGCCATGATGTCTACATCAGCGAATTGGGGAGCTACTTGTGGAAAATAAACTATCCCTTTACCGTGATGAACCCATAATCCAATACATAAGATAATAGCTCCTAAGATTATAGAGATTGTTTGACCCGGCGTGTCTAGGTAACGATTAATTCTTCTAGCATAAGCACCAGCAGCTCCAGATAGGCTCAATGGATCAGATGATTCCAATAATCTTGTGTTATTAATTTCTTCTTCTGACTGCTTAGCCAAACCTCCAAACATAGCTCCTAAGATAGGGGCGAAGAATAATGAATAGAGAAGGGAACCAACTAGAACACAAAAGACCGTTATTGGCATATCTCTTATGAAAGCACCAAATCCTGGCATAAACATGAGCGGTGTAAAGGCTATTAGGGTCGTGGTTGTTGATGAAAGTACGGGCCAGAACATTCTGGTTGCAGCTGCTGTATAAGCATCAACTCTATTCATACCTTCCGCAAGTTTACGATCAGCGTACTCAGTTACGACTATGGAGCCATCGATCGTCATACCCATCGAAATTAACATTCCAAACATGACCATGAAGTTAAATTCCTTATCCATCACAAAAAGAACAAGAAGTGCAAATAGATAAGAAAAGGGTATGGCCATACCAACAAGCATGGATGTTCTAAAGCCCAACGCTGCCAAAACGACAATCATTACCAAAGCTATTGAAGTTAGAACGTTACCTTGCAATTCGGAGATCATTTGAAGAGCAAATTCAGAGTCATCACGAACAAAATTGACGTCTACACCTTCAGGGAAACTCTTTATTTTTTTCTCAACCATTGACCTGATATCCGTAACGGTGTCAATAATGTTTGTTCCAATACGTTTTTTGACATCTATAGATAGAGATTGTTGGCCATTGATTCTTGAATATCCTCCTCTGTCTTTGAACGTAAGGCTAACATCAGCAACATCTTTGAGCGTTACAACAGAATTGCCAGAAACTTTGATTGGCAAGCTCTCTATATCTTCTAGACTGGAGAATATACTCGGGACATTGACGGCAAACCTCCCTGTTCCAGTATCCTGGTATCCAGCCGGTATAACTCTATTATTATTTGATACAGCTTGAAATAACTGATTCATTGATATCCCGTAGGACTCAAGCTTACTTTTGTCGACTATTGCCTCAATTAAATCTTCTGGCACACCGTTCAGTTCTGCTTCCAATACATTCGGATGCGTTTCAACAAGATCTTGCAATTCTTGGGTTAGATTTACTAATACCCTTTGAGGTAAAACTGTACTCGCAACACTTATTGTTAAGATGGGGTCATCTGTTGAAGTGAATTCTCTTATAGTTGGTTCTCTAGCGTCCTGAGGTAATTCAGCTCTTGCCTCATCAACCTTTACTCTAACATCATACAAAGCTTCATCAATGTCAACATCCTGATCAAATTCAACAACAACAGCTGCGTAGCCTGTTGCGGCAACTGAGCGAATATCAATTACTCCTGATATTGTTCTGAGGGCATCTTCTAGAGGTTTCGCTAAAAGTCTTTCTGAGTCTTCGGGCGATACGCCTTCGAAACCCACCCCAATATAGGCACCTGGGAAGCTTACTTGAGGCTCAGTAGCTTTAGGTAAATAATTTAGTGCGAATATTCCTGAGAGCGCCAGAAGCACTAGTATACTTAGAGAAGTTCTGCTTTTCTTTATTGCGACTGTGATAAACGTTTTCATGCATCAGGAGAGAAAGTTTCTTTTACATTAACTGTCTGACCTTGAAATACATACTCTTGACCAAGGGTTATTATCCTGGCCTCTTCGGCGAGACCAGACACCCACATTCCACTGCTGGTATCTTCAAGTATGTTTATTTCCTTGAATTCCACTCTATTGTTATCAGTTACAGTTCTAACTCCTAGCTTTCCTTGATCATTGAGAGATAAAATAGCAGGTGATATTTTATGCGCAGGCTCTTCTGTGCCTTTTATAAAGATTTCAGCTGATACCCCATCCCTTATTGATCTGTCTTTGTTGTCAACACTTATTTCTACTCTAAAAGTTCTAGTATTTTTATCTGCAGAAGAAGCTATGAAAGTGACTTCACCAGATATATACCTACCGGAGATTAACTTTGCAGTTGCTTCTGAACCAAGTTGTACTTGAGAAATATCTTTTTCAGCTATGTCAGCAACAACCAACATTGGGTCAGGATCTATAAGGGCTGCACAAACTGCGCCGGTATTGAGGAAGTCGCCTTCTTCAACTCTTAGTGTTTCTAGATAACCTGAAAAGGGAGCTACAATCTTCGGATATGCTTCTCTTCCAGCGATATAAAGTTGGCAAATCAAATCACCCTCTTCGACATAGTCGCCTTGCTGAGCAGGTCTAGCTATGAGTCTGCCACTAATTTCCGCTCTGACTTGAACAAATTTGTCAGCCTCAGTAAATCCACTAGATTTAAGAACTTTGGATTTATTTGTTGCTTTACTATTTACTATAGTTACGGATGAAAGAGTATCTAACGAAGAGTCATTTCTTTCAAAGTTCTCTTCTTCTATCAAACTACCAGATATCATCCATATAGCTAAAAAGGATGCGAGGATCGTTGCAGTTTTGTATGTTTGTTTAATTTTCATAGCAATATTTAGGTGTTATACATAACTATAACACTAAAGTACTGCATATGAAATTAAATTTGGTGCTTTTCTTTCAGGTTTTTAAACTTTTCTTTATTTAAGCTCATATCAATTTTCAAATTCTTTTGAAGGCTTTGTTTATTTTGAATTTTCCAACTTGACTCTATCCTTTTATCAATTTGCTGAGAGACTTTTTGATTGTTCCCTTTGTTAGTTCTTTCCCAGTTATATTTCACATGTTGAAGAAACTTACTATTCCAAGAATTAAGTGACTGGCCAGTCTCCTTCCAATATAGAATAAAATCAGGTATTGAGTTTTCTGCAAAAACTTTAGGTATCTCAGTCAATTCTAAAACAGAATAAAAATCCTCATTAGGCGTCCATTCAGAGGTTATCTTTGTAGGTATATCATTTTCGCTCAAATTCTTGTCTCTACCCCATTGCCGTCTGACATGAGCAATAAATTTACTATTCCAAGTATCGGACTCTTCATTTCTCTCTGACCAGTACAAAATAAATTCCGGCAAAGTTTCATTAATAAAACCTGGATCAATTCCTGAGTTAACAAGAATTTCTCTCGCATCATCATCAGGTACCCATTCTCTGCCTATGGGTACTGTTTTTTTTCTTTTGTTATCTTCGGCTTCTTTTTGTCGCCATTTTTTTATGACAAACCTAAGAAACTTAATTTCCCAATTTGATTCTTTTATCTCTCTTTCTTGACTGAACTTAATGAAATCCTGCACTTGTATTATGGCAAAGTCTTCAGCGATTCCATATTCTATAATTTGATCCAAGATTTCTCTATTTGGGCTCCACTTCTGCTGCGAAGTTGAGACAATCTGTTCTTGTTTTTCTTTTACCGAATAACTTTCAATGCCAAGATTCGATGATTGTTTTATGATGCCTGTTTTAGACAATCTAGAAAGAATATTTTTTATTTGTTCGTAAGACCAAAAGGCCAAGTCTGCATTAATTTTTTGGGTGGATACTGAATTACCTGAAACAGCGTTATTTAATAAATACTCTAGCATTACCGCCTCTTCAAGACCTAAGGTAGTTGCTACTTCTTTTGAAAAATTAAGATGAGATTCAGACATAAATTAAGTTGCTAGATTAATTTATGATTTATCCACAAACAAGAAGAAGTTATCGATTTCTTATTCTTACTGATTCGGCCAAGCGGTGAAGACATTCTTTAGTATCTTCCCAGCCTATACATGCATCCGTAATGCTCTGTCCATACAATAAATTATCTAGATCATCTGCTTTTTGATTTCCTTCAATTAAATTACTTTCAATCATAACGCCAGTTATTCTGTTTTCTCCAGACTGAATTTGATCTGCTATGTCGTTGCAAACATCTATTTGTCTTCTGTGTTGTTTGCTGCTATTACCATGGCTCATATCAACCATTATTGATTCTTCAAGTGAATTCTTTTTAAGGATCGATGAGGTTTCATCAATGAATTCTTTTTCGTAATTAGGTTCCTTTCCTCCTCTCAAAATCACATGACAGTCTTTATTTCCAGATGAGGAAAATACTGCAGCTTTACCTTCTTTTGTCACTGACAAGAATTTATGTGGATGCATAGCTGATCCGATTGCATCAGCAGCAACTTGTATTCCGCCATTAGTTGTATTTTTAAAACCAATTGGGCATGATGACCCTGAAGCTAACTCCCTATGAACTTGACTTTCCGTTGTCCTAGCACCGATAGCGCCCCAGGAAATTAAGTCTGCAATATACTGAGGAGTAATAACATCTAAAAATTCTGTACCAGCTGGCATTCCTAAGTCATTTATGTCCCTAAGCAGCTGCCTTGAAATTGATAGGCCCTTATTGATATTAAAAGAGTTGTCTAAATCAGGATCGTTTATAAGACCTTTCCAACCAACCGTCGTCCTAGGTTTTTCAAAGTAAACCCTCATTATTATGAGTAATTCTTCTTTTAAAATATTTCTTTCGTTTAAAAGTAGTTGGGCATATTCGATTGCCGCATTAGTATCATGAATTGAACAGGGACCTACAAGGACAGCAAGCCTATTATTTTTTTTATACAGAATATCGGAGAATTCTTGTCGGGAATTAGACACAACCTCAGAGGAAATATCTGATATGGGTTGCTCAGCTATTAGGGTATTCGCAGAAATTACTTCCTGCCTTCCTGAAATCCTTAAGTCACTAGTTTTTTGCATGATCAAATTTTAACCGGACATGCATTCTACATACATTGTCATCAGAATAAAGCTTGAAAGTGTTAAGATATATCTTCTGTGTTATTTTTTTTCAAAGTTAAGTAGTAAAAAATCTAAAAAAAGTCGATAAGAATGGCTCAAAAATGCATATCAGTAGGGATAATTCAAGAAAATCCAATAGTTGGCGACATAAAAGGAAATCTAGAACTTGCCAAATCTGCCATTGACACTCTTTCTCAAAATTCTTCACCAGATATATTTCTCTTCTCAGAAATGTTCATGACTGGCTATCCTCCAGAGGACTTGATTCTGAGGGAAGACCTTTTAGATCTTACATATGAAGCAGTTAAGGAATTGGCAACTTTTAAGCCAGACAGCTTTGTTGTTATCGGATATCCAAAGAAGGAGGTGGATTCAATCTATAATTGTGCTGGTGTGCTTGGAAATAATTCCATTATTACTGAGTATAAAAAACAGGAGTTACCTAATTACGAGGTTTTTGACGAGAAAAGATATTTTAAAGCTGGAAGTTCACCGGGTATTTTTGAAGTTAATGGCTTGAGGATTGGGCTTTCTGTTTGCGAAGATATATGGCATGAAAGAGTAATTGAGCAGCTACACGATAAGAAAGCAGACTTAGTATTGAACATCAACGCTTCTCCATTCCATCTTCAAAAAATAGATGACAGAAAAAAACTTATTTCAAGTCATGCTTCAAAGTATGCGATGCCCATTATTTATGCAAATCAAATTGGCGGACAAGATGAACTAGTTTTCGATGGAACATCTATGGTCATGGATTCAGATGGACAACAAATTGTACAACTTGCAAAATTTAAAGAAGATTTAAAAACAGTAAATTTTACTTTAAACAAAAATAGTATCTTGAAAAGTGATGTAGCAGAAGAAATACCAGAGGATAATGACCTTGAAGAGGTCTATCAGGCACTAGTTCTTGGAGCTAAAGATTATATTTTGAAAAATAAATTTCCTGGAGCTTTGATAGGTTCGTCAGGAGGGATTGATTCTGCACTAACTGCAGCTATTGCCTCTGATGCTATTGGTCCTGAAAGGGTAAGAACTTTTATGATGCCTTTCAAGTTTACATCAGATATGAGTGTCGAGGATGCTGAGACATTGGCAAAAAATCTTGGCATTAGACATTCAGTGATACCCATTGGAGAAATTTACAATTCATTTCAAACGAGCCTCAAGAAAGAATTTGAAGGCTTAGACCGTGACATAACAGAAGAAAATCTTCAATCTAGATGCCGTGGTGTTATTCTGATGGCACTTTCTAATAAGTCTGGAGAACTTGTTCTTACAACAGGAAATAAAAGCGAGACTGCAGTAGGATATTCAACATTATACGGAGATACAGCAGGTGGTTTTGGAGTTTTAAAAGATGTACCTAAAACATTAGTTTATGAACTATCAAAATACAGAAATAAAATTTCTGAGGCTATACCTGAGAGAATTATTACGAGGCCACCTAGCGCAGAATTGGCACCAGATCAGCAAGATAGCGATAGTCTTCCAGATTATGATACTTTGGATAAAATTATAGAACTTTATGTTGAGCAAGATAAAAGTAAACTTGAGATAGAAGAATTTGGCTTTGAAAAGGTTGTTTTAGATCGTGTCATAAGGCTCATAGATCTGAGTGAATATAAAAGAAGACAAGCACCTTTAGGTGTTAAAATTACTTCCAGAGGATTTGGAAAAGACAGAAGGTATCCCATTACGAACAAGTTTCTGAAATAAGCTTAATTTCCTCTTATTCATATATATAGCTATAATATAAGACCAATATACTTATATTGGAAACATGGTTGAGTTAAAAGTCTCTAATCCTCAAAATGTTGAGGAAAAATCCAATACTCCTCGACAAGAGGAGATGTTCTTAGCGACGGTAAAGGGAAGAGAAACAAGCCTTCCTGATGACCTCTACGTGCCCCCAAATGCTCTTGAGATCTTGCTTGATAGTTTTGCTGGTCCTCTAGATTTCCTTCTGTACCTTATTAAAAAACAAAATTTGGACATATTGGACATTAATGTTGCAAAGATTACTGAACAGTACACCTCCTACATAGAGTTGATGGATGCTATGCAAGTTGAATTAGCTGGAGATTATTTGGTTATGGCTGCGTATTTGGCAGAATTAAAATCAAGAATGTTACTCCCTAGGCCGGAAGAGCAGGCTGAAGAAGAAGATCCAAGAGCAGAATTAATTAAACGACTTCAGGAATATCAAAGATACAAGGAAGCTGCAGAAAAAATAGATAAAATACCTAGGCTGGATAGAGAATTATTCGCCGCTCAGGCGAAGTTACCTGAATTTGCAACTGTTGCACCTTTAATTGATGTCCCATTGGAAGACTTAAGTATCGCTTTAGCTGAGGTAATGAGAAGAGCTGAACAATCGCAGGCTCATCTTATAAATTTCGAAGAGCTTTCAACAAGAGAGAGGATGAGTCAAATTTTAGAGCGAATGAAAACGGAGTCATTCATTGAATTTACATCCTTATTTAATTCTAAGGAAGGTAAAATAGGTGTAGTTGTAACTTTTTTAGCTATATTGGAGTTATTAAAAGATTCATTGATAGAAATAGTGCAGTCCGAGGAATTTGGTCCGATCCATATAAAAGGCATTGAAGAGGTACATTAATGGAATACAAACTTAAAGAAATTCTTGAAGCTTTACTCTTATCAGCATCCCGACCTATAAGCATCGACGACATGAAGAAAGTTTTTGAGGACCCTAAGCCGTCTAAAGACGAAATAAGAAATGCCTTAAGTTTTATTGATGAAGATTGTTCATCAAGAGGGATTGAATTAAAAAAAGTAGCAAGTGGCTATCGTCTGCAAGTGAAACAATCCTTGTCGGAATATGTAGCAAAGTTATGGGAAGAGAAACCCCCGAAGTTTTCAAAAGCCACAATGGAAACCCTTGCATTAATTGCTTACAAACAGCCCATAACGAGAGGTGAGATTGAAGAAATAAGAGGTGTTACGGTAGGCACCCAATTAATGAGAGGTTTAATGGAAAGAGGTTGGGTAAAAATTGTTGGTCAACGGGACGTACCTGGAAGACCTTCCCTTTATTCCACGACAAAAGAATTCTTAGATTACTTCGGTTTGCAGCATTTACGTGAACTGCCCGAATTACCTGCCTTACCTGAACTGAAATCTATTGAATTGGAGTTACCCATAGAAGAGCCAGAAAGCCTTGATGACAACTCTCAAACAATCAATTAAATCTTGAAGATCAGGATCCATAAGATCTTAGCTGATCATGGCATTGGGTCCAGAAGAGGAATCGAATCACTGATCAAGCAAAAAAAGATCCTTGTAAATGGAAAATTGGCAGAAATTGGACAGCTGGTTTCTGAGAAGGATTTATTTCAAATTGAAGGCAAGCCATTTAAGTTATCAAAAAAGGACACTTCAAAGAAAAGAGTTTTAATGTATAACAAGAGGATAGGAGAGATATCTTCTCGCAATGACCCTGACCATAAAGATACAATCTTTGATAGCCTTCCAAGGCTCAAGAGTGGAAGATGGGTGTCTGTAGGAAGATTAGATATCAATACTGCAGGTCTTATTTTATTTACCAATGATGGATCTTTCGCAAATAACTTAATGCACCCTTCATCCAATATAGAAAGAGAGTACATTGCTAGAATTCATGGCAATGTCTCAGAAAACTCCCTAGAGAATCTTACTAAAGGTGTAAACTTGGAAGACGGTTTTGCAAGATTCACGGATGTTCAAAGAGGTAGAAAAGGCAAGACAAATCAGTGGTTCGCAATGGTGCTAATGGAAGGACGAACAAGAGAAGTCAGGAGACTTTGGGAAAGTCAGGGCTACGAAATATCTCGCCTTAAAAGAGTAAGATATGCAAATTTATTCTTGCCATCTACTCTTAAACCTGGCTCTTTTAAGGAACTTACGAAAAGTGAGATCAACTCCCTTGAGCGTCAAGTGACTGACCATTAATTCCAATACTTAAATCACTGATTAAATAGAGATAGGGCTTAAGAATCTCAAATGGAAGGGGATTTTTCTGAGGGTTCTCAGCCGGATAAGCCATCTCTCTCATTTTTGTTCTAACAGCGCCGGGATTAATGCAGTTCACCCTTACAGACGAAGTTTTGTCCAACTCTTCAGAAAGAATTTGCATCATAGCTTCTGTTGCAAATTTACTTATTGAGTAAGCTCCCCAATATGCTCTTCCTCTTCTACCGACTCCTGAAGAGGTGAATAAAATAGAGCCATTATTTGATTTTCTTAGCAAAGGAAGTAGGTTCTTAGTTAAAAGAAAACTTGCATCAAGATTTACCTTCAATACATTTTGCCAAATAGAATAGTTATATTGTTCAAGAGCCTTTTTCTCCCCAAGAATACCAGCGTTATTGACAAGACCATCTATTTTTTCAAATTTTTCCCTCATAGCATTGACAATATTTTCATAGTCTTTCTCTTCAGCCTTTTCAAAATCTATTGAGTGAATGAATACATCACCACCTTTCGCATCAATTTCGTCATGGATAGAGTTCAGTTTTTCAACATCCTTACTTAGAAGTATCAAGTTGGCCCCATGATCTGAGAAAGTTCTAGCTATTTCTTTACCAATTCCAGATCCAGCACCAGTAATAAGTATAGTTTTGCCCACAAGAAGATCTTCTTTGTATTTTATTTTGTGGATTTCTTCGATCATTTTTTTATTAAATTTGATATTTCTGAAGGACTGTTGAAATGATAGTCTGACCCCCATTTTCCCACATCATCTCCAATTGGAATGTATCCATAGGCTGCAGCACCAGAAATCATGCCAGCTCTTTTTCCTGCTGTTATATCAATTTTGTGATCTCCTATATATATGCTTTCATTTGATTTTGATTCCGAAATATCCAGAGCATGAACTAACCCTTCAGGTTCGGGTTTTCTTACACCTACATCATCAGGGCAAATTAGGAAAGGGGGCTTAAAGTCACCTAACTTATTTTGGACAATTTTTTCTGCAAACCTCCTTGGCTTGTTTGTAACTATTCCCCATTTGATGTTTTCATTATTCAATTTATTGAGGACCTCTTCGATCCCTTCAAACAGACATGTATCATCCAGACAACAGACTTGATAGATTTCAAGAAGTTCTTGTCTATGAAACTCAATATCGTCAGTTGATTTGCCTTCAAGATTAAGGGCATAAGAAGCTAGGCTTGCAGCTCCCTGTGAAACCCTAGATCTTACTTCATCATAATGTGCTTCACCAATTGAATATTTCTTTCTAAGAATATTTACGGCTTTAAAAAAGTCCGGAGCTGTGTCTAAAAGCGTGCCATCTAGATCGAAGGCAAATAGTTTTATATTCAATCTAAATCCTTCTTTGCATGGACCATGTAATTAACTTGTATGTCTTTGCCAAGCCAATAGTTTCCTGTAATAGGGTTATAACTTAATCCTATAGTTTCTTTAGTTTTCAATCCGGCTTCTCTAATCCATTTTGCAAGTTCAGATGGTTTGATAAATTTTTCATAGTCATGAGTTCCCTTAGGAAGAAGATTAAGAATATATTCTGCTCCTAAGATAGCAAAGACATATGATCTTGGATTTCTGTTTATTGTTGAGAAAAAGATGTCTCCATTATCATTCAGCATTTTAGAACAAATTTTAATTATGTTACCTGGTGAAGGAACATGCTCGAGCATTTCCAGGCAGGTTATAACATCAAATCTTTCATCAGGATTAGAACTCCTGAATTCCTCGATTGTGTTTTGTAAAAATTTAACGCCACTACCAACCTTTTTAGAATGTGACTTTGCCACGCCTATCGTATTTTCAGAGGCATCTATTCCAGTTACATTTGCTCCAAGAGATCCTAAAGCCTCTGCGAGGATACCTCCTCCACAACCAACATCTAAAATTTTTTTACCCTTAAGCTTACATCTATCCTTTATGAATCCAACCCTTAATGGATTTATTTGATGCAAGGGTTTAAATTCACCATCCATATCCCACCATTTAGCAGCGAGTTCATCAAATTTATTTACTTCCTCATGATCTAAATTTTCTGTGTTCATTGTCAGTTTTTTTCTTTAAAATGTTGTGAAACTCTCAAAGCCCAAATTAATTATGCAAATATTCTTTCCAAAAGAAGAGGCTCACGAAATACGTGCCACTATTTTACCTGAAGTAGCTAAGAAATTTATCGATTTAGGTATCGAAGTTTCTGTTGAATCTGGATTGGGTGATAAAATTTATGTTTCTGATGAACTCTATAAGCAATCTGGAGCTTCTATATGTAGTAGCTCCGAAGAAGGTTTTCTAGGCGCTGATGTAGTTTGCAAAATTAACAAGCCTACCAGTGAAGAAATTAAGTTACTTAAAAAGAACACAATTTATATAAGTTTTCTTGATCCATTTAATGAAAAACAAATAGTTTCCGAATTGGCCTTTGCTAACGTCAGTTCCATAAGCATGGAGCTAGTCCCCCGAATTACAAGAGCACAAAAAATGGATGCGCTAAGCTCGCAAGCAAATTTAGCAGGTTACGCTGCAGTCATTGAAGCCTCAAGGACACTAACAAAATCCTTTCCAATGATGATGACAGCTGCCGGTACAATTTCTCCTGCTAGAGTTTTTGTTGTTGGGGTAGGAGTTGCAGGATTGCAGGCTATAGCCACTGCTAAACGTCTAGGTGCAAGGGTTGAAGCATTTGATACAAGGCCAGTAGTTGAAGAGCAAGTTAAGTCTCTAGGTGGAAAATTCGTAAAGATAGACATAGGAGAAACTGAAGAGACTGATCAAGGTTATGCTAAAGAACTTACTGCTGAACAAATTAAGATGCAACAAGAAGGTATGAAAAAAATATGCTCTCAATCAGATGTAATAATTACCACAGCTCAGGTTTTTGGTAGACCAGCTCCAAAGATTATTACAGAAGATATGGTAAGTGCCATGCAACCCGGTAGTGTAATAGTTGATATGGCCGTCTCAACAGGAGGCAATGTTGAAGGATCTAAAAATGATGAGTATGTTTTCAAAGATGGTGTGACAATAATAGGTATGTCAAATTTGCCTGGTGAAGTAGCTAAAGACGCCTCGCAAGTTTTTGGATCAAATCTCTTCAATATGATTGAAGAGTTTTGGGATAAAGAAAACAAAGTTATAAACTTTGATTTGGAAGATGAAATACTTAAAGGTTGCGTAATCACGCATCAAGGAAGTATTGTTAACGAATCAGTAAAATAAATATTATGGAAAGTCAGATAATTCTTTTAGTGTTCATATTAGTCCTCTCTATTTTTCTTGGAGTTGAGCTAATAACTAAAGTTCCCTCAACGCTTCATACCCCACTTATGTCTGGTGCAAATGCTATTTCGGGAATTACCTTAGTAGGAGCCATCTTATCTTCTGGATCCTCAGAACTAATAACTATTGCTCTTGGAACCGCAGCAGTTTTTTTTGCATCCATAAACGTGGTGGGTGGATATTTAGTTACTAACAGAATGCTTGGAATGTTTAAGAAGAAATAGTTATGGATACAGAAATATTAGTAAACTTAGCTTACATAGCCTCTTCAATTCTTTTTATTGTTGGACTCAAGATGTTGGGCTCTCCTGATACAGCTAGAAGAGGGAATTTCCTCTCTTCATCGGGAATGCTTCTTGCAGTGTTGATAACACTCTTAGACCAAAACATAATCGACTATAGGTTTATTGCCGGAGCTTTATTGGCGGGCAGTATTGTTGGATATTTCGCTGCTACTAAGGTCAAAATGACTTCTATGCCAGAAATGGTAGCCATCTTTAATGGTTTTGGAGGAATTGCAAGTCTTCTTGTTGGCTCTGCAGAGTATGTCTCAGGAGTGTTTGATAACCCTGCTTTTTTAGGAGCTATCTTTTTAACGGTGTTGATAGGAGGAATTACTTTTACAGGAAGTATTATTGCTTACGGGAAATTATCCGAAGTAATTTCTGGTAAACCTTATCTTTATAAAGGCCAGCAGTTTGTTAATAGTCTTTTATTGATTGCAATATTATTTGTCGGAGTGAATATGCTCTTTGTACAAGGTTTCATTTCATCTGAGCAAACACTCTTGCTTTTAATAGCCATGGCTTTTGTATTGGGTATTTTATTCGTAATTCCGATAGGTGGCGCCGATATGCCAGTGGTTATAGCCTTACTAAATAGTTTCTCAGGTCTTGCTGCATGTGCTGCAGGTTTTGTTATTCTTAATAATGTTCTTATTGTTGCTGGAGCTTTGGTTGGAGCTAGCGGACTAATACTTACCAACATAATGTGTAAAGCAATGAATAGGTCACTTGCAAACGTTCTGTTTAGCGGATTTGGGGCTGCACCTGATGCATCTAGTGAGGCCGCACAAGAGCAAGGAGAAGTTAAGCCCATATCAGCTGAGGACGCTTATCTGATTCTAGAAGCAGCTTCCTCGGTATTGATAGTTCCGGGCTACGGTATGGCAGTTGCTCAAGCACAGCATACTGTTAGGGAGCTCGGTGAGTTACTAGAAGAAAACGGTACGGAGGTTAAATATGCTATCCACCCAGTTGCTGGGAGAATGCCAGGACATATGAACGTCCTGCTTGCCGAAGCAAATGTTTCTTATGATGTTTTGGTTGAACCCGACGACGTTAATCCAATTATGGAAACTGTTGATGTTTGCATGGTCATTGGTGCTAATGATGTTGTTAATCCTGATGCTAAAGATAACGAAGGAAGTCCGATTTATGGCATGCCGATTATTGAGGTCGATAATTCCAAGACTGTTTTTGTATTAAAACGCTCCATGGCATCGGGTTTTGCAGGAATTCAAAATCCTTTATTTTTTAAATCCAACTCTAGAATGTTATTCGGGGATGCAAAGGAAACTGTATCTACTTTAGTCTCTGAATTTAAAGGATAAACTTAGGGTTTTACACTGCTTTTTTAAGCGATTTTCAGAGTCAATTATGTTAAAATTGACGACTTGATATTTCGTAAACCAAATCAAAATATAAATCTTTCTAGCAAAAGATTTTCTCTTCTTTTCGATATTAAATTAATTTTTTGGACATAAATTATGGGTGAAATTG
>CEQX01044528.1_pt1 | contig 21644 bp, 17 predicted proteins | sample 356261 | NCBI WGS metagenome assembly CEQX01 (sample SAMEA2621076, study PRJEB7988) | marine metagenome | isolation source: saline water (ENVO:00002010), including | reverse complement strand
TTTCCAAAGAACAAGAGGCAACACTCGGCCGTTTACAGAATCGTTGGATGGATGGTATGGCAGGACATTTCAACGCAGCAGAAGAAGAGCGAAAACCACTAATGATTTCTTTTGATGACGAAGATAATATTGTAGCGACTGAATTAGCAGTAATTTCAGTTTTAGGAAACGATTTTGATGGTGGTGAAGAAATACGTGTAGAGTATCCTGGAAGGGATACTGAGTTCTATTCAATGGATGCTACTGATGATAGAGGTTGGAGAGTCGGACGAGCAATCTCTGACACTTGTAGAAACATTGCATCAATAATTAATCGCCGTTCAACTATTGTTCATGCAGAATCTACTGAGGATACAATTGTAATTGAGCCTCGTGATGCAACAATTCAACCAACTAGCGTTGTTATTTTCGTTGATGATCCCGGTGGGAAAAATATGCTGCTAGAAAGAGATGGTAAGGTTATTGATGTCGATGCTATGATGACAATAGAAGACTATCGAGAGATGCTTGGATTAGTAGTGGATGATGGAGTAATTACTCCTTCTGAGGACGAATTATTATGGATAATGCGATCGAATTTAGGAATATCTGACGAACAGCATATGCAATTAATACTCAACAGATTTGGAGAAGGCATCATCAAAGAATGTCCTACTTGTCATGCAATGACTCCATACTATCCTGACCATGGTGGATGGTGGTGTGAACCCTGCCAAAGTTGGGTCTGAATATCATTTTTGAATTTCCGTTTGTGTCGTGGGCTTCATATACCGAATCATACACCACACGATACAGGCTGGATAGATATGGCTGGTGACAACGACCTTTACATTGGAATAGACCTCGGAACTTTCCGTTCCGTTTTGACTTCGAGCGCAGGACATGAGGAAGAAGTTCTCACTGTCGTAGGGACTCCCAAGGACCCAATTGCAAGGAACATGTTGGGCAAAGATGTTCTTTTCGGCGAAGAGGCTTTGAAGAATCGTCTTGCTCTTGATTTGTATAGGCCTTTAGAACATGGCGTAATCAAGGATACTGCAGAAGATAAGAAGTTCATTGCACATTTCATTAATCATCTCATTTCGTTAGCTGACCCTGAAGAGTATGATAATGTTGTAGCAGTTATTGGTGCACCAGCAGAAGCCTCATTTACCGATCAAACAGCAATTTTTGATGCTGCATCTGGCAGTGTAAATGCTGCAATGATTATTTCTGAGCCTTTTGCCGTTGCCTATGCACTAGATATGATAGGTCACACTATTGTAATCGATATTGGTGCTGGAACCTGTGATATCGCTAGAGTATATGGTACAATTCCAGGTCCTGATGATCAGATGCATACAAGCTTCGCTGGGGATCATATCGATAAGGCATTAATTGAAGCAGTTCAGAAGAAATATTCGGGTGCACAGATTACCAAGGATATGGCACGTAGATGGAAACAACAGTTTTCATTCGTCAGAACTGCCATGCCTGATCAACCAGTTGTTGTAGATTTCAGTATCGAAGGAAAGGCAATGGCATTAGATATTACAGACTGTATTCAGACTGCATGTGAATCAATTGTAGATCCAATTGTAGCGAATGTGAAGAAGCTAGTTGCTTCCAGTAATCCTGAGTTCCACAACGAATTTAGAAGCAATATGATTCTAGCCGGTGGTGGTTCTGGAATTACTGGTCTAAACATAATGCTTGAGGACAAACTCGCAGATATCGGAGATTGTACTGTTCATGTTGTTGATGATCCTGTAATGTTGGGTGCCTTAGGTGGATTGAGACTATCTATGGAAGTTCCTACTGATATGTGGTCTTCGTTGACTCTTGCATCTCGTTGAGAATTATTCCGATTCTGTGTACGCTGAAGGTACTAGAGGATTATTACAATGTGGGCATAAGTCTGTGTGTTGTAGTTTATCCAATACTATGCCGAGCAGACTTCCACAAGATGGACACGAAGCCAATACTTCATTCTCGTTAGTATATCTTAGGTGAGCTAATGCTGTAGTCCCTCCGGAATACCATTCTCTATATTCAGGATGTTCCATTCTTTGAATTCGTATAATACCTAATCCAGCCAAAATCAACACTAATATTGCGTCAATGATATTTCCGTTCATAATGAAGATGAATCCGCTAAGCCCTAAGATCAAGGAGGATACGAGATAACCTACTTGTCCTGCTCTAATTCCGATAGTATTGCCTCGTCTTGTAAATCTAAATGCACAAATCCCTTGAATGCCAGCAATTGCAAATGCAGGCCCAATAAGGAAATTACCTAAACTCCCTACTATCCAAACTGCTGTAAGGCCATTAAGAATAAGAAAAATTGACTGATGTCTATGGGCTTGTTTCAGGTTTTCCTCTATGTTGGATAACCCGTCCATGTCCCTCGCAAATGGTACCCCATCATCAGCCTATGTCATCGATGACCTATTGATGTACAACCTTCTCGTAGACTCATGCCAAGGGATGTCGATGTTGTCACTCATGGCAATTCATTGGATGGAAAACGAATACTGCTCGGCATAACTGGTGGTATTGCCGCTGTCGAGAGCGTACGTTTAGGAAGAGAACTACGTAGACACGGTGCAGAAATTCATGTTATTATGACAAAAGACGCTACAAAGGTAATTACTCCTCTCGCCGTAAAATGGGCTACACAATCTCTTGTAGATGTAGAATGGTCAGGGGACATGCCTCAATTAGAGGGATTTGATGCAATATTGGTAGCCCCTGCTACTAGGAATACACTCTCTAAGCATGCTAATGGGGTAATGGATTCTCCATTATCTATGGCTCTTGCTGCAGGTACCGGAAACGGGACTCCTATCCTAGTAGTTCCGTCAATGCATAATGATTTATTTGACGATCCTGTTACCACAGATCTTTTAGAAATAATCAAAAAAAGAGGTTGTTCAATATTAATTTCAGAATCAGAAGAAGGTAGAAGAAAGCAACCAAGTCCTGAAGAAATCGTCTCTAGATTAGCTAATATTGTAAATAGAGATGATAAATCTCGAAGTATCTTGGTGATGATTGGAGGCACTGAAGCTCCAATTGATGATGTTAGAACGGTTTCCAATCATTCTACCGGACGAACTGGATGGTCTATTGCAGATCATTTGTATCGTTATGGACACGATGTGTTTGTTTTAGCAGGACGACTTTCTTTTGAACCCAAATCAATTTCCATTCCAATCATCAGATCTACTAATCCAGATTCAATGAAAAGATCAACAAAAGATATGATTGAAGATAAAATAATGAATATTGATTCTGTAGTCTGCGCTGCAGCAATTTCTGATTATGTAGTTTCTGATTCTAAATCAGGTAAGTTAGAATCTGGAAATAATATTTCATTAACTCTCACTCCATTTGAGAAAATTCTAGATCAAATCCCTGAATGGATTAAATCATCCAGAGGAGAAAATTCTGGGCATGTAATTGGATTCAAATTACTCAGTGGTTCAAACAGAGATCAATTGGTAAATGCAGCAAAGTCCCAAATTGATAGAGTGGGTGTTTCAGCAGTTGTTGCCAATGACCTTTCACAGTTAAGTGATGATGGTCCAAGGGCTCTATGGGTTACCTCTGAAAATATTGAGGAACTTAAGGATACAAAACATATAGGAGTGGCCATTGATACCTTACTTAGGGCGTAGGATTCAAGTTTAGAATCCCGAGCCTTGTATTGATGGCCAACCACGACAAGGCAAAGCGAGGCATCCCGCCGAAGTCTGACTTCAATGCGTGGTATCCTGCAATTGTTGAGATAGCTGACCTTGTCGACAAGCGTTATCCAATCAAAGGAATGGACGTTTGGAGACCATATGGTTGGAAGGCTATGAAGAGAATAGATGCCCTTACTCATGCTGAAATGGAGAGAACTGGGCATGATGAAGTACACTTCCCATTGTTGATACCTGAAGACCTTCTAGAGAAAGAGAATCGTTTGGTTGCTTTACTCAAAGCGGCTAGAGACGCCGGTGTAGATCCTTCAGAACTGAGAATGGATGAGGAACCTGCGGGATTCAAGAAAGAAGTATACTGGGTAAAGCATGCAGGTGAAAATGAACTTGATGTTCCTATGTTCTTGAGACCTACCTCGGAGACTGCAATGTATACATTGTTTCCACTATGGGTGCGTAGTCATGCAGATTTGCCATTGAAAACATATCAAATCGTTAACACCTTTAGGTATGAGACAAAACAAACTAGGTCATTTATCAGAGTAAGGGAAATTCACTTCTTCGAAGCACACACTGCCCATGTTGATGAAGAAGACGCAACTCGACAGATTGAGGAAGATCTAGAAATTGTATCCAATATTATGGCAGATTTAGGATTGCCCTACATTGCTTCAAAACGACCTGTTTGGGATACATTTCCAGGTGCTTGGTATACCATCGGCATAGATGTAATAATGCCTAATGGTCGAACATTACAAGTTGCATCTTGCCATCATTATCGTGATCAATGGGCCCAAGCATTCGATTTGTCTTACGAAGCTGAAGACCGGACTACAAAATATTGTCATCAAACAACTTATGGCATGTCTGAACGACTACTCGGGGCAGTTGTTGGAATGCATGGTGATGATGCAGGACTAATAATGCCTCCATCTATGGCTCCTTTTCAAGTAGTATTGATACCTGTAGCTGCTCATAAATCAGAGGCGGTAATGGAAACTGTACGTGATGTTGAAGCTACACTCAAGTCCGCTGGACTGAAAGTTCATGTTGATGATAGGGATATCCGACCAGGACAGAAATATTACGATTGGGAAATAAAAGGAGTGCCACTTAGGTTAGACATTGGTCCAAGAGATGTTGAGAAAGGTCATGCATTTGCTGCAAGAAGAACTGGAGGGAAGCAACCTATCCCTCTAGCAACAATTGTCGAATCTGTACATTTCGAACTAAATGAAATTCAAAACTCACTGGTTGAATCTTCTAATCAACATCGTAATCAAATCATTAGAAGTGCAACTTCATTAGATCAACTAACTGATGATGGCCATATCTTTGAGGTTGCTTTTTGTGGTACAGATTCAGATGCAGAAGTTTTAGAGAAAAACTCTAACCTTGCGCTTTTAGGTGAATCATTAGAACCATTTTCTGAACCCCGTCCATGTATTGTTACAGGACAGATGACTAATATTCGTCAACACTTAGCACGAATGTATTGATACATGATATAGTATTGATAATATATCTGTGAATTTAGTATGTTACGTGGGTACAAACTTGCAGTCAGAACTTCCTACAGGAGATCAGATAGTTAAGGTTCTTGAATCCCGTTCATGGCCTATGGAATTTTTAGTCAGGGCCATTGTTCTTTTACTGGTGGGTTTCTCTTTATGGAAATATCAGTACGAGTCTCTATTTGCAGTAATTTTTCTCTTTGTTCTTGTTGTTCCAATGGAGAAGATTTTTCCTCGTCATAAAGGTCAACCAATTCGACGTCCTAAATGGAAATTAGATCTCACTTATGCTCTTGCATCTCCTTTACTAAATGCATTGGGTGTGATAATTTTTGTAGTTGTTGCATTCCTTTCATTTGCTTGGGTACCTGGTTTACTGGTTAGTCCTCTGGTTGATATGATTCCTCTTTCAATCAAACCTATTGTTGCATTCGTGTTGTTTGATTTCTTCGTATATTGGGCCCATAGGTGGTATCATGAGGTTCCTGAACTGTGGAAGTTTCATTCAATTCATCATTCACCGGAACATCTAGATTGGGTTAGTGGATTTAGAGTACATCCATTCGATTTTGCTCTTATAGCACCTGGATTTATTTTTCTTATCGCTGCCGGATTTAACCCTGAAACCAGTGGAATAATAGCAGTAATTCAGTTAATTTCAGGTATTTTCTTCCATGCTAACGTAAATTGGCGATTCAAATTATTCCATAGGATAATTCAGACACCGGAATTTCATCATTGGCATCATGCTAATGATGAAGAAGCTCATTGGTCTAACTACTGTGGTTTCCTTCCTTTTTGGGATATTCTGTTCGGTACATACTACATGCCTAAGGATAAACGTCCTGAAGAGTACGGTGTAGATGAATACATTCCAGACGGTATTCTAAATCAGTTATATCATCCATTGAAAGGAATTGGTAATCCATTTCGTGTGGTTTTTCATCCAATACAATCTTTTGCTAAATTATTCTCATTTATTCGAAAATTATTACAGGGTGTTTGGAAATCTACATTCAGAAAAAGAGGCCACAGGCCGACTAGTGATGGATGGCCATGACTAACGTTTACGAACAATTCCTAGAATTAAACTGATAACTCCAATTCCTACTATTGCAATGTCTGGGATCCCCCATTGTCCTGTTGGTCCCCAAGCGATATGCTCCTGCATTCTGTGGAATTCTAATAGGTTCAATTTTAGAGATACCCCGCAAGTGGAATGTATTTCATTAGCACAAGTTGAAAAAATATTTCCGAATCCCCAGTAAACATTACTCAATCCTACTCCAATAAAAGAAAGACCTAGTCCTATCCTAACAATTGCTCCAATCGATGATTTGTTTTTTGTTTGACCTTTATTTCTACCAGGTGCTTCGATTGTACTTCGAACAACTTGAATTGGTTCAGGAATAATATCTACCATTTCTAAATCATTATCTTGAGATGTTGTAATCGATTCAACCACTTCAATCTCTTCTTCACCTAGTAAATTTAGAATAGATTCTCCGTACATTCTGATAGCTAGTTTACGTAGATCTGGGCTCGACCGAATAGCCTCTAACTCTTCTGACGAGATATCTCCATCTAACAATGACTTGAGTGGGTCATCCTCCGGCATACACTTCCCTCATGCACTCTCACACCCTTGGTGTTCAAGAAGGCATTGCATTGAAAATCAGCATTATGCTGTTCGTCGTGAAACTGCTTTATGCGCTGCATCAACAATATCAGACATGGTTAATCCGTAGTGTTGCATCAGTTCATGAGGCTGACCACTCATCCCGAATACATCCTTAACACCCACTTGTTCTAGAGGTATAGGATGATTTGCGGCTAGACTTTCTGCAACAGCTCCTCCAAGACCTCCAATAATGGAATGATCTTCTGCTGAAACAACAGCTCCACATTTTTTGGCCAGAACGGTCATACATTCATGATCGAATGGCTTGATTGTATGGACATCTACTACAGTTGCATTGACTCCCTCACTTGCAAGTTTATCTGCCGCATCCATTGCCTCGCTAACCATTACACCACAAGCAAGAATTGCAACATCTTCTCCTTCTTTTAATATCGAAAACTTTCCTATTTCTAGTGAATCTGCTTGTTCTTCAGAATAGATTCTCTTTGTTTTATTTCTTGCTGTTCGAGTATACGATGGGCGATCATGTTCTACAAGTGCCTTGGTTAATGCCTTAGTTGAAAGGTCATCACATGGATGCATCACAGTCATGTTAGGCAGAGTCCTGTAAATCGCAAGATCTTCAATTGATTGAGCGGAAGATCCATCTGTTCCAGTATGAATACCTCCGTGACTTCCACACAAGTGTACCTTTAGATTAGGTCTAGCAATCCCATTTCGCACTTGTTCAAATCCTCTTTCTGTAAATATTGCAAACGTAGATGCAAATGGGATTTTTCCTGTTGATGCCATTCCTGCAGCGACAAGCATCATATTTTGTTCTGCAATACCCATTGAAAATGTCCGATTTGGATACTCTGCTCTGAATAGGCATGATTTTGTTGACTTGCCCAAATCTGCCTCCAGAACAACAATTCTGTCATCATTTGCCAAATCAAGAAGAGCCGCCCCATATCCATCACGACTAGCTGCAGATGTCATGCTAATTCCCCCATAGCTTGTTCAAACTCTTCATCATTAGGTGCCTTTCCATGGAATGATGGATTATTCTCCATAAATGATACGCCTTTTCCTTTGGTTGTTCTTGCCAGAATTACACATGGCCCTACAGCTTCTTTACTCCAGTTAATTGCTGAACAAATTTCAGACATATCATGTCCATCAATTTCCTTAATTTTCCATCCGAAAGCAGACCATTTTGCAGCCAAATCTCCCATTACCATCTGCTGATCTACAAAATCATCATTTTGGATTCCATTAACATCGACAATTACAGTGAGATTCTCTACTTTATGATGTACGGTAGCCATCGCCGCTTCCCAAATTTCGCCTTCTTGACACTCTCCATCCCCTAGAATTACCCACGTAAAATGATCTTTTTCATCCATTTTTCCTGAGAGAGCAATACCTAATCCAAAAGAAAGACCCATGCCTAAACTTCCTCCAGAAAAGTCAACTCCAGGTGTCCATTTTGAATCAACATGGCCTTGACACACTCCATTGAAAACTCTGTATGAATGCAAATCAGACTCTTGTATAAATCCAAAAGCATGTAGTGCGGAATACATAGCCGGAGATGCATGTCCCTTGGAGAGAATAACACGATCTCTATCCGGATGAGTAGGATTCTCAGTCGTTACTCTTAGTGTATTCCCGTAAAGTCCCACTAGTAAGTCAATAACAGAGAGACTTCCTCCAGGATGACCTGCATTAGCTCTTTTTACCATTTTGACAATTTCTCTTCTACAGTCTTTAGCGATCAATTCAAGATCCTCGACTGTCAGTTGTTCACAGGTTGGCTCGGCCGCAGACATAAACCCGGTTGTTTAGTGAAGGGTCTTTGATGATTCTCATTACTTTTCAGGAGGGTCAATTCTGATATTATCAATTAAATCGATGCCCCCTTGCTTAACAACACTTGCCGAATCATACAACATATCCAGTACTGGTAAATTGAATGGAGCAGGTCTATTCCCTACCATGGCATCATTTTCTTTTCGAGGAAGAGCTTGGCTAGCAAGATGAACAAAAATTAGTACGAACCAGATAAAGAACAGCGCTGAAATTGACGGGGGGAGTACAGCAAGTGATCTTTCAACACAGTATGACGCACCTTCTGCATCTATTGCAGATTCACTGCATAACCATTCATCTGGCGGTCTTAATCCCTTAACAACATCAGAAAAAACAATGAAAAGTGCTACAACAACTCCCATTAGAGCCTCTCCAGCAATTAAACCCGCAGATAGTAGAACTCCCCTATCATGAGTTTTCTTAACCATAATTTCAGCTTCCTCTGACATCGGCTCGACTAAATCACCATCTGTTCTTACTCTGGCAGTTCCAAGTAGCAAAGCAGCAATTAATCCTCCAATCATAATAGACGAAGAGAGTTGTAGTGGCAAATATATCCCAATAGCTACAGACATGACTGGTAATTTCTTCCAAATTAGAAGTGCTGCGATAATGACTCCTAACGTCACCATTGGAAGATTGATTGAACCTCCAAATACTCCTTGTATAATTGCTCCAATAAGTTCAGCTTGGGGAGCCAGAAGAGCACCATTACATGCTTCTGCAATGAGGGTAGGATCAGTCGGAATTTCTCCGTTAATAGCAGGAGGATCAGCATAACATGCTGTTTTTGTAATCCTAAATGCTCTGTGCAGTAGTATAACAGTAAATGGTGCAACCATTGCTCCAACAAGTACTCCTAATGTTTCTCCAAGTTGTTGTTTCCATGGAGTAGCCCCAACCAAATATCCAGTCTTTAGATCTTGCATTACATCTCCTGCGATTGCAGCATTGACTGCGACCACAGAAGCAATGAGTAAAGTAGCATACATCAATTCTTGAGTTTCCATACCCATTACTAAATCTCCAACTATCCAGACAATCAAAGATGTAGCCATAAGGGTAGCAATAGTCATACCTGAAACTGGAGAGTTAGATGAACCCACTACTCCAGCGATATATCCTGCAACAGCACTGAAGAAGAAAGCAGCAACTACCAAGAACAATGCTCCGACAAATGCCAGAACAATATTCCCGATACTATACCAGTAGAACAAGAATGTAAGAACTGCTATGAAACCAGCTACATAGAATGTAGTTCGAATATCTATATCTTGTTCTTCTCTAGCAACAGGTCCTCCGTCATCACGTGCACCTTTGATTGCCTTGCCAACTCCTACAGCGATTGTGCTTCTCATTGACCAAAGAGTGTAAATCCCCCCAACAACCATTGCCCCTACTCCAACGAATCGAATATGTTCAGACCACAAAGCCATGAACGCATCTGCAGGATCCATTCCAACAGGCCATCCCTGCAAAATTCCAAGAATAGGAACCAATACCATAAATCCAATTACACCTCCAAGGAAAATGAATGAAGCAATACGAATTCCTACAATATATCCTACTGAAACTAAAGCAAGACTCATTTCAAATCCAATATATAGCCTAGTTCCCAGAAAATCAATTGCACCAGAAAGGTGAGGTTCTCCATGTTTTCCTATTATTTTGAACCCCTTAGTGACCCATCCATACATTGCACCTAAGCCAAGAGCATAAATGATGGCAGTCATACCCGCTCCACCCTTTTCTCCAGCGACCAAAACCTCACGGCAGGCTACACCTTCAGGATATGGCAATTGTTCTTCAACAATGAATACTCTTCGCAACGTAATAGTGAACATCGTTCCTAGAATTCCTCCTAATACAGCGATAATAAATGTCTCAAGTAATCTCATTTCCATTCCCATTACAAGAAGGGCAGGTACAGTGAAAATCACTCCTGCCGCTAATGATTCACCAGCACTTGCCATAGTTTGAACTAGATTATTTTCTAGAATTGAAACATCTTTGAGTCTCATAGAACGAAGAATAATCATTGACAGAACTGCAGCAGGAATAGAAGCACTGACAGTCATTCCCAATTGTAGACCCAGATATGTATTGGCAGCTGTAAGTAATGCACCCAATACTACTCCTATCACTAATGCTCTAAGAGTGAGTTCGTGAACTGTTGATCCATCATTGCCAAATTCAATGATCCCGCGCTCCTCCATGCACTGTCCACTAGGGTTCACTAGATGACTTCTGCGATTGATGACATGCCGGGCGAGGATGAAATACCCCTCCCGTATACGGAGTAGAATGGATGGTGCGGATGAATCCAACTCTTCAGTCGTCAGACATGAAGATTGGCATTCAAAATCAGTAGACCAAGTCCTGTCTGTTCTACGGACAACCGAGGAAGGTCTAACTGAATCAGAAGCCCTCAAACGGGCTGGAGAGTATGGTCCAAACAAGTTAGATGAGGTCGAACCTCCTCATTGGTTATGGAAATTATTGGATCAATTTCGAGATCCTATGGTTTACTTACTATTAGCAGCAGCAGCAATAGCTTTTGTTTTCGATCCTCACGATAAAACTACACCCATTTTTATTGTCATTGCATTGAGTCTCAATGGAGTTTTTGGTTTCATGCAGGAAGCAAAAGCTGAACGAGCCATGGATTCATTGAAAGAAATGTTAGTTGGTTCATCGATAGTTATGCGAGATGGCAAAGATATCAGGGTAACTACTGAAGAATTAGTTCCTGGAGATATAGTATTTTTAGAAGAAGGAATGAATATTCCTGCTGATGTTCGTTTAATAGAAGTAAATAATTTCTCAGTAAATGAGTCAACACTTACTGGAGAATCAAGCTCAGTTACTAAGAAAACAGAAGCTCTTGATGTAGATCTAATGCTTGCTGATAGGAAAAACATGGCACATATGGGTACTGTAGTATCTACAGGCAGAGGAATCGGAATAGTTGTTCAAACTGCAATGACTACAGAATTGGGCCGTTTAGCATCTGATTTAGCAGAGGTCGAGACTCCTAAGACTCCATTAGAAATTAAATTAGAATCATTAGGCCGATTTTTAGGATATGTTGCTGTTTTTGCTGCATTATTGCTTGTTTCATTGAATTTAGCCGAGGCATATTTCCAAGGTCTACGAGGAGATCTTTTGTGGGCCATCGTTTCAGAACAGTTCTTACTTGCAGTTGCAATTTTCGTTGCGATTGTACCTGAAGGCCTTCCGATTATCTTAGTGATTACTCTTTCAATTGGAATGAGGAATATGGCTCGTCACCGAGCAATTATTCGTCGAATGAGAGCTGTGGAGACATTAGGAAGCACTACAGTAATTTGCTCAGATAAAACAGGTACATTGACCACTGGAGAAATGACAGTTAGAGGTCTGTATTATGATGGGAACTCATATGAAGTCACAGGGAGAGGTTTTGATCCTAATCAAGGCGGTTTGAAATTAGATAGAGGGAAATTGAAAGAATCTGAATTAGCTGAATTAAAGGCAACTTCGCCGTTTAGATGGGTAATTGGTTCTCTACTACTTGCTCAAAACAGTAATGTCCGTTTTGTAGGCAAGAAATGGAAAGGAGTAGGTGATCCTACTGATACTGCTTGTGCTGTATTAGGATGGAAATTAGACTCTTCTGTTGACGAATATCGTAAACGTAATCCTCGTTTCAGAGAATATCCTTTTGATAGAAATAGAAAAAGAATGAGTGCTATTCACGAGTTTGAGGGTGAAAGGAGATTATTTGTGAAAGGTGCTCTAGGCGATTTACTCCAAGTATGTGATCGCACAATAGTTGATGGAAAAGTCGTCCCTATGACTCGTGACCTTTCTAAGAGGGCTCAATCAATTAACGCAGATTACGCTGGAAATTCATTACGTATTCTAGGGTTAGCAACACGAGTAATATCTGAATCTGAAGATATCGAAAATGTTGAATCAGTTGAATCTGGATTGGTCTTACTGGGGGTTGTGGGGATTTCTGATCCTCCAAGAAGCGAGGTTCCAGAAGCGATTTCCACCTGTCATGAAGCAGGAATTCGAGTTATAATGATTACAGGTGATCACAAATCTACTGCTGAATCAATAGGTGAAGAAATTGGAATATTTGGTCCTGACGATCTATCTATTCATGGAACTGAATTAAGAGATATGGATGATGAACAATTGGATTCTATATTGGAGCGTGTAGCTATTTTTTCACGTACTACTCCTGACCAAAAATTACGCATAGTATCCCGATTACAGCATCTAGGACATGTTGTTGCAATGACCGGAGATGGTGATAATGATGCTCCTGCCTTATCTAAGTCCAATATAGGTATATCAATGGGACGTGCAGGAACCGATGTAGCAAGAGATGCATCTGATATGGTATTGCAAGATGATGATTTCTCTTCTATAGTAAAGGCCGTAGATGAGGGACGTCGAATATACCAAAACATTCGAAATTTCGTTAGATATCAAATAAGTACTAATGTTGCTGCAGTATTGCTATTATTGGTGACTACAATGTTGATGGATTGGACTTTCCCGTTTACAGTGACTCAATTACTTGTTATCAATATTCTAATGGATGGTCCTCCTGCTGTAGCATTGGGTGTGGAACAGCAAGCTAAAGATGTCATGAAAGAACCACCACGTCCTTTAGATGAGACTCTACCTACATCTAATGATGCAGCATTGATATTGTTCCTTGGCATGATTATGGTTATTGGAACAGCATCAGTGTTCTACTTTGCAGGAGGAGCAATAATCGATAGTGTTCCTTGTTCTACAGGTCCAGCGGGTGGTGATGATTACATGGTAAATGGGGTTTGTAACGAAGATGCATGGTTCCAGAATGCTGAATCTCAATTTGCTATCGCTCAGACAAGTGCCTTTGCTGCATTCATATTCTTCCAACTAATGAACGTCATGAATTGCAGATCTTCTGAAGTCTCTGCATTCCGTTTAGGAATCACATCCAACAGTTGGATTACAATCAGTATAATCATATCCACATCCATGTTATTGCTGTTTGTTCATGCTCCTGAAATTGCTGGATTTAGGATAGGAGAGATGATTCATACAGTTCCTCTAAAACCATTAGATTGGTTGGTAGTAGTTGCTGTTGCATCTTCAGTATTTGTTGCTGAAGAGATGAGAAAGATGCTTTGGCCTAAACCAAAGAAGTGAACGAGGATTCATCAGTTAGTGATGGATCGAATCAACATGATCGGCTCGGTAGGGTATCCCGACTGGATTAGTCGCCTCCCTTACATAGTCCAAGAATTAGGCTCAATTTCTGATCCAGTGGTTCAAACAGCCTTAGATGAGATTATTTCTGTAGGTCGTGTTTCAATCTCAACTGGAGAATCACTTTTTCTTCATGCAGATTTGATTGATGTGATGTTACTTGGACATGCAATTAAGAAATCAAGATACGATAATGAAATATATTTCAATTCTAATCTCCATGTTAATACAACGAATATCTGTGTATTAGCCTGCCGTTTTTGTGCCTTTAGAAGGGGTCCAAAAGCATCAGATGCTTATGCATTATCTGTAGAGGAATATCTCGATAGAATACGTCCGTTTAGTAGTAGGATAGACGAAGTTCATTCTGTAGGGGGGCTACACCCCGAGTGGGATGTAAATTATTATGCTAACCTTATTTCTGCAGCTAAAGAAAAATATCCTCATTTGTCCATGAAATGTTTAACAGCAGTTGAAATTAAGCATCTCTCACAAATTAGTGAAATATCAATTTCTGAGGTTCTATCAAAATTAATCGATGCCGGATTGACTTCTCTACCTGGTGGAGGTGCAGAGATACTAGATGATGAAGTCAGAAAAGTAATTTGTAATGGAAAGGAATCTAGTGAAGAATATTTGGAGATTCATAGAACTGCACACTTGCTAGGAATTCCTACAAATTCAACAATGTTATTTGGAACGATTGAAACAGCATCTCAAAGAATACACCATCTTGATAAAATTAGGAGATTACAAGATGATACTGCAGGGTTTCAGTGTTTTGTTCCTTATCCGTTCCTCCCAGATCGTACTCGTCTCCCACAAGCTCAGCACTCTACAGGTAATGAGACATTACGTACAATTTCTATCTCTAGAATAATGCTAGATAATGTGCCTCATATTAAGGCATACAGGATGAATATAGGAGATCATCTCTCTTCATTAGCTTTGAATGCTGGAGCTGATGACGTAGATGGAACTGTAGGGCATGAAGAAATAATGCATGAAGCAGGAAGTCAAACTTCAGTTGAAGATGATTTAGACAGATTGTCCAGATTGATAGAAGATGCTGGAGGCATTCCAATTCGAAGATCAACAACATATGATTATTTTGAAATTCATAGAAGACGTCCTCCTTCTGATGATGATAAGTGGGTTTCATTACCTGTAGCAGACATGGTTTGAGGTGAGAAATTGAGAAAAGATGTTATCGGTCGAGTATCATTTGCAAATTGTGACCCTTTGTTCCATGATTTAGGCGGACATTGGCGAATTCTTCCTGCTCCTCCTTCATGGCTAACTGGTCATTTAATGAGAGGAGAATGTTTGATTGCTCCTATTCCTCTTGCTGACTTTGTAAAAAACATAGGCACATTACAGGCTATTGATTCAATAGGAATTGCTTCTGATGGTGGGGTCGGTTCTGTCCTTCTTTTTGGTGACAGGCCAATCGAAGAAATGCGAGATATAGCAGTACCTACCGATTCTTCTACTTCTCGAACATTGTTACCATGGCTTCTTTCTAGGCGTGGCTGTAAACCTAGATTAATTGAAATGGGGCCAGATCTTGATTCGATGCTAGATCGTTGTGATGGTGCTTTAATTATAGGAGATAGAGCGATTGATGAGGCAGACATCAATCCTAATTTAGTTCGTATGGACTTAGGAGCAGAATGGTTAGATCAAACTGGTTTACCAATGGTTTTCGGAGTTTTTTGTGCGAGACAAGATTCAGAATCTAGTGCAATCAAATTGGCTGTAAACGCATTAGAAGAAAACTTGGATCGTTTTGAAGATAATGAAAATCATAGAACTAAGGTGATTGAATCTAGTTCAGAAAGAACTAGATTCTCTTTCCAAAGGGTTGCTCATTATTTCCAATCAGAAGTCCGCAACAGGTTAAAAGAAAAAGATAGAGAAAGTATGATTCTCTTTGCCGAAGAAGTATGTGGGTACGAAGGATTAGTTCCATGGTGGGATGATGAGAATCATGAATCTTCATCTAACGCTGAACCAGTCAGTCGTCGAAGAGCTTCGTCATAGTCGTCCTCTTGAACAGGTTCAAGATTTTCTTCTTTGACTAGATCCTCAGATTTTTTAGATGACCGTGTCACTCTTCTTCTATTATTAGTCTCAGATTTAGAAGATTTTCTTCTAACCATTCTTCTTGGTTTCTTTTCTACTTCTTCATCATCCACTTTCTTTGACTTTCGCTGGTCAGGTGGTGGTCTTGGTGCGACTTTTTGATCGGTTTCATACGGATTCTGTCTTCCAAAAGATTTTGATTCAATTTGTTCAGTTGTATCTTCACTCCATCTTTCTTCTAATTCATCTACATAATCATCATCATCAAATAGCATCGTATCAACACTACCTAATGCAATCTCAAATTCCTCAAGATCGATAACTCCGTTTCCGTCTTCATCTAAGCTTTCTACCAGTGCTTGTAATTGAGTGACTGGTAAATTTGCAATTTTCAGAGATCTTAGTCCACGTAACAATTCATCTTCTTCTAAAGTTCCATTTCCATCTTCGTCAAATCTATCAAACAGTTCTGTGACGCTCAAATCGTTATCAATCATCCATTTATGCAACTTTTCCATCACTTGATCATATACGAATAGAACTCCACATTCACTGCATTTCAAAGCACCAGGTGGATTGAATTTACCACATACCTCGCATTCCTCATCTAATTCATATTCAAACATCATTCTACGTCGTACAATAAGAATACCTATGGAAGATAAAACTAAGATTGTTGGGATAATAATTAGTGGGTTAGAAACAACTGCTACAGCTTGATCTGATACTGTTGGGTCAGAAATTAATGGAGCAGGGAGTCCAATTGAAATAGATTCTTCCATATTCCAAATATTTGATGTATTCAAGTATACTTCATTGAAGTAGATATTCACAATCGATGGACTATGTTGAATATTTTCCATTATACTTCCTTCACGCATTGAAGGTGGATTGACTAAAATAATATCCAATGGTCGTACCAATCTATCCTCAGGCACATTCATTGTAGTTGTCCAAGAAATTTGGATATTCGATTTCCACGCTGCTCCATTCTCTATTGTTGTAGTACTCGATAAACCTGCATGTTCATCACAGGTACTTTCAGCATTCCAAGGTACGCTTCCGTTAATTCTCAAATTTTCTTTCCATTCTTCAGCCATTTCTTCGAGATTCGCAGGCCCACACAATTGACGAATCATGACATCTGCTTCAAGAAGAGATGCCAATGAATCATCATCAAGCAGCTTAGAGTTTATCTCTCGAATATTTCTTGATAGATCTAGAGGAATAGTAACTATCTCTTCAATTTTCACACTACCGTTTGAAGAAATTTGAATATCTATATTTCGAATAGTATCTCTATTTGCATTTCTGGAACAATCAGTTCCTTCCGAACAAATATTATCAAAAATATCTGGAATTGAATCTCCATCATCGTCACTGTCTTTGATATCCGCTATTCCATCGTTATCTAGATCTGGTCCAGTTCCTAGGTCAGTGACGAAATCACTAGTTCTAAAGATAGGAATTATTGGGGTATTGGTACTGAAACTAATTTGTTCAGAATCAGGATTTAATGTGAATTGATTTGTCTTGAATCCAATGGATGTTCTCCAGTTAATTTGTAGAGTATTTGAATTCCATGATTCCAAACTTCTGGCAGAGCCTTGAGTAGATAATACTAAGATTTCATCTTGAAGAGGAATTTCGTGATATTGGATTATACCCCCTCCTGTTTCTAACACATTTACAAAACCAAAAGGCGATGTCGTTGAGCGAATAACAATTGAACTATCATCATTCCAAGTAACTTCGTTATCATTAGGACGGAAATTACAATCCGAAATTGGATTCGTTTGATTCCATCGAGTAATTTCAGTCATGTTGTCTAGAGAAAGTAGAACGGCAGAATATCCCTCTGATAATTCTACGCCTACAATTGCCATTGACTTGTCGGGAGATATATCGATGCAACCTGGGGCTCCATCTGACGAATATGAAATACCTCTGTCTAGAGATTCTTCATTAATACTCCAGAGACTAATAATATTGTTTACATCTGCAAAAATAATCAATGAATCATTTATTGATTTGACATCGCTGACACCCATTTCAATTTCTGCATGTTTCTCTCTATTATCCCAGTCTGAAATTGGGATTGCAGTGATTGAAGGAGTATTTGCCCATGCACTATCTTGGTAAACTATCAAATGTTGTGAATCAGTAGTCCATTCTAGACCTAAATTTGCATAATCATGATTGTAAATTTGTTTGGAAGCCACGATTTCGCCATCAGAAGCTCTCCAAATATTGAGATGTTTTCTATCTGCAGCGGCAATTAATGTGCCATCTGGAGAATGCTCTATCTGAATTACAGCGGTGACAACTCCTCCATCAGTTCGTTCAAATGTATATGCTTCGTCCAAAATTGGGACTGGTTCAGGTAGTCCAGCAGATGCTAAAGGTGCTGCCATGATTAGGGCGATGATTGCAACGCACATGCCCCTGTTCATGAAGGTCCTAAAGTGATGGAGAATTTATCCACTGTGGTCAAATCATGAATAATTGAGCTTTTTAGAAGAAACATAGTCCAACAGGTCAATTGCAACTTCGCATGATTCTGCAACAACGATTGATTCATCATTTACGAATTCTCTTAATGTTGACATTGCAATATGATCTCCAATAGCACCTAATGCTTCAGCCGCTTCATGTCTTACCATTACATCTTCCTTTAGATCACTTAACCTATCAATCAAATGAGGAACTGCTGCTGAATCTTGCATTTGACCCATAACATATGCAATTTCATGTTTTAATAATGCAGAATCTGATTCAAAAGCTGCAGCCAATGCGTCAACTGATTTTTGACCCCCTATGTTCCTTAAACTAAACAATGCTCTCATTCTTAGAAACATTCTTTCATCTTCGTCACAGAGAGATGTCCTTAGCGATTCTATGTTCTTTTCATCGCTGGGAGGAGCGGGATCAACACTATCAAATTCAGATATTTCAGGGCGTTCCATTTTATTCCGCTCCGATAAACTCTAGTGCATCTACGTCCAAATCTTCTCGAATCATACCAATTCGTTGTCCTTCTTTAAGGAACAGGCGTACTGATTTGCGGCCTTCAGGACCGTAATCTATTGTTCTTTCATTAACGTACATCTGAACAAATTCTTCATTGGTTTCTTCATCAATTCCTCTGCCCCATTCGATTGCAAATGCTAGTCCTTCTTGAGGGTCAGATATGGCATTTTGAATTGAAATTTTCACATGTTCAGTGACCAACTTGCATTCTTCTTTACCCAAATCTCTTCTTACAACATTTCCACCTAATGGAAGAGGTAAGCCACCAGTTCTTTCTGCCCACATTTCTCCTAAATCAGCAACCAAATGAAGGCCTTCACTTTCCCAAGTTAATTGTCCTTCATGAATAATTAATCCAGAGTCTACTTTACCTGCCTTGACTGCATCCATTATCTCGTCGAATGGAACTACAGTAGTTTTCATTTCTCCCAACATTATTCGAAGGGCTAAATGAGCAGATGTTTTAATTCCAGGAATAGCTATAGTTCCATTCTTTACTTCATCTATTGATTTTACGCCCTTAGTAACAATTCTAGGACCGTATCCTTCTCCCATGGATGCACCACAATTCATGAGGGCGTATGTATCAAGAACATCCGGGAGTGCATGGATTGATACTGCTGATACCTCAAATTCTCCTTCTAGTGCCTTTTGGTTCAATGTTTCAATGTCTAATAAAACATGTTCATATTCGTATGGAGATGTATCGAATCTTCCAGTTGTCATCGCGTGGAACATGAATGCATCATCAGGATCTGGTGAATGCCCAATTCGAACTCTAGTTGTCTCAACCATGATTCGCCCCAGTCTATCCAGTGTAAAAACGAATGTGTATGAGCAGAGATTTATTCTGCGCTATACTGAAATGCCTCCTCCCTGTGGAATGGGTATGGTTAAGCCAGAGCAGTTGTCAGTAGCGAGGGGCCAATTAGGTCCAAAATGTGCAGGCTGTGACTTGCCACTTACGTTTGCTGAATCATTGGTAATTGATGATCGGTACTATTGCTTAGAATGTTATGAGAAAATCACTGGAGTTTCTAGTTCAACTGAACCGAAAGAAGTCGGTGGACTCCGGATGGATTGATGTAGCGTCAATTGTTGTGTATCTCTGTGAGCACCGCGCGTTACCAGTTCCGATTCAGCGAGTACTACAATTCTCTTGCTGTAAATGATCTGTACTTACCACCACGTCTCCGTTCTAGAGAGTGGATGTTTATGGGATGGGACGAGCGCCCTCCTAGACGGCATATCGGTTTTGATTCTCCTGAAGCATTACGGCAAATTCTTACTCGGTCTTCACCCCCCCACTCTTGTTTCCATAGTACTGCATACTACGACCGCCCTTCAGAATACAAAATGTCAGAAAAAGGCTGGAGAGGTGCTGATTTAATTTTTGATTTAGATGGCGATCATCTAGTTGGAGTAGATGCTCTTGATTTCCCTTCAATGTTGAATGATATTCAAGAGCAAGCATTTCGTTTGTGGAATGATTTTCTCGAACCTGATTTTGGATTTAAATCCGAATTTGCAACATTTTCGTTTTCAGGTCATCGAGGTTTCCACATTCATTATCGTCATCCTAGTATTCTTCATCTTGACTCTAAGGCTAGACAAGAAATTGTCTCTCACATATCTGGTTCTAATCTTAATATCGAGATGGTTCTAACTAGTCCAGAGGTTGCATGGGGTAAAAGAGTTAGACGTGGAGTTGACTCTGTCTTAGACAGATTGGAATCTTATCATGATTCATCAGATGCAGATAGACGACCAATCTACAAGCAATTACGTTCGTCTGCAGTTTTAGGAACTGCAAATATGTCCCGTCCTCCATCTATGAGCGAAAAGGCAATGATGAAATTAGCCGAGATGTCAGTTAATTCTGATCGTCGAAGAAGATTGAAGAATTCGTCTATACAGATGGGTAGACAATTTGGGAAGCAAGGTGACTTGTTTCAAGCATTAATCCTAGGAGATCAAAGTGTAGTTCTTGATCAAGCAGCAGAAAATGATGACAATGTTACCGTAGATATTCGTAGAGTAATCAGATGGGTAGGTAGCTTACATGGAAAGGCAGGATTACGAGTCACTGAATTTCCAGTTGAGCGACTTGATCCTGATTCATCGATTGCATTCGATGCATTATCTGAAGCAGTAGTATTTTCTAAACAAAAACGTGAATTGGTTCAACTAGAATTAGATGATATTACTGCGAGAATTGGTAATGAAGTAGTTGAAGGTAGTAAAGGTGACATGATTGAGGTTTCTGAAGCAATGGCGATATTTCTTGGATTGAAACGGTGGGCATCAAGTATCCAAAGTTGAGCCAATTATTGGGTCCCTTTTCGGGGAATGTTAAAACCAAGTCTTTTCTGAACAGTACACGGTGCAGCGCATGGCGGACGATGAAGAACAGATTCCACCGCCTCCAGCAGCCCTTCCTCCGCCCCCTCCTCCTGGCCCTGCTCCGGGAGTTCCAATGCCTCCTCCTCCAGCACCAAATGCCCCCATGCCTCCTCCTCCGGGGGAAATGCCTCCTCCTCCTGCCCCGGCTGCAACAATGCCTCCTCCTCCCGC
>CEQX01012420.1_pt1 | contig 21706 bp, 20 predicted proteins | sample 356261 | NCBI WGS metagenome assembly CEQX01 (sample SAMEA2621076, study PRJEB7988) | marine metagenome | isolation source: saline water (ENVO:00002010), including | reverse complement strand
GATTTTTGAAAAATATCTAATGATTTTCCTTCGGAAAGACCATCTTTTATATCAACAAGGATTATCTCATTACAAATTTCTCTGTATGCAAGGACGTCTGCACATGTAGCGCCAACGTTTCCAGCTCCTACTACTGTTACTTTCATAATTAAATATTAATATTTTAAGAAAAATTAAAGTTAAAATGTAAAAATTAAATTATTTCAAATTCTAAAATATTTTTAGTTTCACTATCAACCTTAAATTTGTTAGAAATCTGATGACCAACCACCCATAATACTGAGTCTGTTGAATCAGTTATCACGCATTGTCTTAATTTTAATATATAATTAACTTTTTTATCAGATAGAAAGTCCGAGATTTTTTTATTCTTTCTCATTCCCAAAGGCAAAAATTTTTCTCCTTTTTTATAGTTTCTAACACATATTGGATACGTTATTTTGTCAAAATCAAGCTGCGCATTATTACTTGATTTATTCAATGTGAATAATGATTTATTATATTTTTTTACACTTAAATTAAAAAATGGCAAAACAATATTTTCAATTTCTTTTGACTCGTATCTAGTCTTTTTTAAAAAATCTTTTGTTATAAGAAAAATAGATTTTCTTTCAATAATTAATTGATAATTCAAGGATATAAATTTTTTTTGATTTTTAGCTTTTAACGATTTTATAATATTTTCAATTTGAGAATAATTAAATCCATAATCCTGAAAAAAATCAAATAATAGAATTTCATATTTTTCAATATCATCAATAAAATCTTTTTTGATATTAATATAATCATCTTTAAAATCAACAAATTTTTGAATAAAAAGATCAATTCTTAGCTCAATATCATAACTTAACTTTTGAATTCTTTTCAATGATTCAGTCAATGATTTTCCTAATGATGGATTTATTTCTTTTAAAAGTGGGATAACTTCATTCCTGATCTTATTTCTTGAATATTTATTTGAGTTATTTGATTTATCTAATCTCCATGTAATATTATTTGAAACCGCGTAATCTTCAATTTCTTCTTTTGAAATATTGATAAGGGGCCTTAAAATTTTATTCTTTTTGAAAGGAATTCCAACCAATCCTTTGTATCCAGTAGATTTAATAAAATTAAAAATAATAGTTTCAATATTATCATCAAGATGATGAGCAGTAACTATATATGAATATTTATATTTTTCTAATAACTTATTAAAAAAATCATATCTTAATTCTCTTGCCGCCATCTGTGTAGATATTTTTCTCATTGTAGAAAATTTATCAACCTCCAATACTGTAGAATAAAAATTAATATTGTTTTTTATGCATATATTTTCAACAAATTTTAAATCATTATCTGAATCCTTTCCTCTTAATTGAAAATTACATGAGGCAACAGAAAAATTAATATTGTTTTTTAGGAATAGATCAAAAAGAACCATAGAATCTATTCCGCCACTAACTGCGAGAAGATATTTATCTTCAGCCAATTTAATATCATTTTCAATAAAAAAATTTTTAAAATAAGATTGAACACTATCCGTTTTCATACCACAAAAATAAGTAATTGAAAATTGCATCATAAAGAAATAAGATCTATCTATTTTTGTACAATGAAAATTTTATTGAAAATTTTAATAAGTGTCTTATTCTGTACTGAAATTTATGCTCAGGAAAAGGTAAAATACAAAGCAGAAGAACTGAAATTCCGAAGAATCAATAAAGAACCGGTAAGGAAGCTAATATCAAATGTCATATTTACTCAGGGTGAAACTCAGATTTCATGTGATTCCGCAAATTTTTACAATAGAAAAAACTTACTAGAAGCGTTTGGTAATATTAAAATTATAAATAGTGATTCTTCAGTTATTACAGCAAATAGTTTAGTTTATGATGGAAATAATAAAATAGCTAAGCTAAGAGGTAATGTTATTTATAAAAAAAATGATGATATCATAAAAACTGATATATTAAACTACCTGGTAGATTCTAAAAAAGGTGAGTTCTTTGATGGAGGTCAATTAGAAGATGGAGTAAATACATTAAAAAGTAAATTCGGATATTTTTTTGGTAATGATGACATTTCTATATTTCATGTTAATGTTGAATTTATAGGTGATGATTATTTACTTAAAACTGATTCTATGAAATATAATAGTAAAATTAAAGAAGCTACTACTTATAGTTTTACTGAAATTTTTTCAGATGATAGTGTTTATGTTGAAGCCTCTGGAGGAAAATTTAAACAATCAAAAAGCGAATCTAGTCTTAAATCAAGTACAATTGAGAGTGACGATTATATACTAAAAGCAAAATTTATAGATTTTGATAATGATGAATCATTATATGAAGCTTATGATGATGTATCACTTTTTATAAAAGATACTGAGTACATAGTTTCTGGAGAAACCGGAATATATGATAAAAAAAATAATTTCATAAAAATTTATGATAATGCGTTACTTAAAAAAAATATTGAGAATGATACATTTTACCTTTCCTCTGATACAATCTTAGCTATCGAAAATAATAAAGAAATTAAAACTCTACTGGCATATAATAGTGTTAAATTTTATAGAGATGATTTTTTAGGAAAATCTGATTCAATTTTATTTAATGTTGATGACTCATTATTATTTATGTACAATGATCCAATAATATGGAATGGTAATAATCAGATCACATCTGACACAATTAATTTTATTTTAAATGAGGATAAAATTGATAATATGAACCTGATTCGAAATGCTTTTATTATTTCTAGGGATACAGCTGAAAATTTTAATCAAATTAAAGGGAGAAATATGATCGCTGATTTTGATGAGAATAATCAAATAAAAAGTATTGATGTAAAAGGAAATGGAGAGACTATTTATTTTGCTTTAGAGGAAGAAACTTACAACACAATTGGATTAAATTACATCATATGTAGTGATCTTCTACTAAATTTTATTGATAACGATATTGATAATATTATTTTCTATCAAGATCCAAAAGCAAAACTAATTCCTCCTCACGAAATTAAGGAGAAAGATCTTTATATTGAAAAGTTTAATTGGAGAGAAAATGAGAGACCTAAAATTAGTGATATAGTTCATTATTTTAGAAAAAAGATATATTTGCGAAATGAATTTCAAAATAATAATTAGTATACTTTTATTTTTATCAACATTAGTATCATGTAATGAATACAGAAAGATATTAAAAACTCCAGGATACGAAAAAAAACTTACAGCAGCACTTAAATATTATGATGATGAAGACTATTTTAAAGCAAGTACTCTTTTAAAAGATATAAAACCTCTTGTTAAGGGTAGCGATAGCTCTGAAACAGTAGATTTTTATTTTGCATATTCTCTTTATAACCTTAAACAGTATGACTTAAGTGCTAAATATTTTAAAGGATTTATTGAATTGTTTTCAAGAAGTGAAAGAGCTATTGAGGCTGAATATTTATATGCTTTTTCACTTTATAAAGGATCGCCAAATTCTAACCTTGATCAATCTAGCACAGTTGAAGCAATATCAGCAATGCAAAATTTTATTAATAAACATCCATATAGCGAATATTCAAGTGGTGCGAATCAAATAATAAGTGAGCTTCAAATAAAGTTAGAAACCAAAAATTTTGAAAATGCAAAACAATATTATAAGACTAGAAATTATAAATCAGCAATTATAGCACTTAAAAATTTTGAAAGGGATTTTCCTGACTCATCATTTAATGAAGAAGGATCTTTTCTTCGAATATTATCTCAATATATTATTTCAGAAAATAGTTTTGAAAGTTTGCAGGAAGAAAGATTTAGAGAGGTTATAAAATTATATATAGAATTTATAGACAAATATCCTCAAAGTCCGTTTATAATAGAGGCAGAAAAAATGTATGTTGAAAGTTTAGATTTATTGACTAGATTTGCAGAGTAAAAAATAAAAATATGAAAATAAAATCCAAAATAACCCACCTTAATGTTGATGAAATAGCATCGAAGACAGGAAATGTTTATAAATCAGTTAGAATAATTGGGAAACGAGCTAGACAACTTTCTGCAACACAAAAAGAAGAGTTAAGTGAAAAACTTGCTGAATTCGCTTCAGATGTAGATAATTTAGAGGAAGTTTTTGAAAATAGAGAGCAGATTGAAATATCAAGATACTTTGAAAGATTACCAAAATCGACTACTGTAGCTGCTGAAGAACTTATCAATGATGAGCTTTTCCACAGGAAACCAGATAAAGAAGAAGAAGAAGACAATATCTCTTTAGATTAACTTTTCATTAAAATTGATGAAAAAAGTACTTTTAGTTCTTTTTATTTGTCTCTTTACTGAATTCATTAGTTATTCTCAAGAACTCAATTGTAAAGTAATTGTCAATACTGATAAGCTTCAATCTTCAGAAACTTTTATATTTGACGAGTTGCAAACAGGAATAGAACAATTCCTAAATAATCAAATATGGACAGAGGATAATTATGAAAGTACTGAAAGAATCAATTGCAATTTTATTATTAACATATTAAACGAACCTTCTTCAAATCTTTATGAAGCAACTGTTCAAATTGTTTCTTCAAGACCAATATATAATTCATCATATGAGAGTGTAATATTTAATCATGGAGATAGGGAATGGATATTTGAATATTTACCATCTCAAAATATTGAATTTGTTGAAAATGGATACAATGATAATTTATCATCTCTATTATCATTTTACGCATACTTAATTATAGGAATAGACTATGATTCATTTGAAAATCAAGGAGGGGATGAAAATTTTCAAAAAGCATGGAAAATTATAAACGAATCACAAAACTCAGGGTTTAAGGGATGGGATCAATTTGGTTCAAAACAAAATAGATATTGGATTTGTGAGAATTTTTTAAATCCCGAATTTAAGACTGTGAGAGAAGAAATCTATAATTACCATTTAAAAGGCATGGATATATTCTATGAAAAGCCAGATGAGTCTAGATCTGTTATATTATCAAGTTTAAATAATATCAACGATGTAAACAAAAAAAATTTTAACTCATCAATTCTTAATATATTTCTAAATGCAAAGGTTGATGAAATTACAAATATTTTTAAGGGAGCTACATTAAATACTAAAAGAGATGCTTTCAATGTTCTCAATGAATTATCTCCCTCTAATAGTGACCTTTTCAATAAAATACTTGAATAAAAAATGTCTTTGAAAAATCTTTTTTTTCCAAAATTTATGAGAAAGTACGTGGAGTACTATAAAGAATATGGACTAAAAAAAACAATAAAAGACCATGGGTGGAGACTCTTTGTTATTGTATTTTTTTTTTATTTAGTTAGAGATGGTTTACTTTATATAATAATTCCTTATTTTGCTGCTAAGGGAATTTTTAATTTTTAAGTATGTTGCTAAAAGGTAAAAAAGGTATAATTTTTGGTGCTTTAGATGAAAGATCTATTGCATGGAAAGTTGCTGAAAAGTGTAAAGAGCATGGAGCTGAATTTACACTTACAAATGCTCCAATAGCTCTCAGAATGGGTAAAATAAATGAGTTAGCAGAAAATTGTAATACTAAGGTTATTCCGGCAGATATCACAGATATTAATGATTTAGAAAACCTTTACTCCGAATCTCAAAAAGAACTAGGTGGAAAAATAGATTTTATCCTTCATTCTGTTGGTATGTCTCCAAATGTTAGAAAAAATAAAGAATACGGTGATTTAAATTATGAATGGTTTCTAAAAACACTTGATGTATCAGGTTTATCATTTCATAAAGTAATGCAGATTGCTGAAAAAAATAATGTTTTAAATAATTGGTCATCTATTGTAGGATTATCTTATATAGCTGCTCAGAGGACATTTCCATTTTATAATGATATGGCAGAAGCAAAATCACTATTAGAATCTATAACAAGAAGTTATGGACACAGACTTGGAAAGTTAAATAAATCTAGGGTTAATACGATCTCTCAGTCTCCAACAATAACAACAGCTGGAGCAGGAATAGAAGGTTTCAATGCATTTTTTAAATATGCTGAAAAAATGTCACCACTAGGAAATGCAACAGCTGAAGAATGTGCTGACTATTGCATTTTTCTATTTTCAGATATGAGTAAAAAAATAACTATGCAAAATCTTTTTCATGATGGTGGATTCTCCAATACCGGAATATCAGAAGAAATCATCGATCTACTTGATAAATGATGTTTCTATTTCCAAATGCCAAAATAAATATTGGTTTAAATATCAAAAAAAAATTAAAATCAGGTTACCACGAAATTGAATCATGTTTTTGCCCAATATCACTTCATGATATTATAGAAATTAAAGAATCAAATGAAAATAAACTTTCATTATCAGGAATTAAAATAAATACACCCAAAAAAGATAATATTATCAAAAAAGCACTAGAATTCTCTGAATCTCAAAAAAAATACAAAATACATTTACATAAAAAAATTCCAATTGGTGGAGGATTAGGAGGAGGTTCCTCTGACGCTGCTTTTCTTCTAAAATTTCTTTATAATAAACATGGCATTAGTAATCAAGACTTAAAAAATAAGGCTAAAGAAATTGGAGCAGATTGTCCTTTTTTCATAGAAAATTCAATGAAATTTATAACAGGGGTAGGTGAAAAAATGGAAAATATACGTATTGATATTAAAGATAAAATAATTTTAGTTGTAGATCCAAAAGAAGGGATTTCTACTAAAGAGGCTTATGACAATATCATTCCAAAAAGCCCAAAATATGATTTAAAAAAAATATTAGAAAATGAAAATATTGAAAATTGGAAAAAATATATTAAAAATTCATTTGAAGACTTTGCTATGAACAAAATAAATGATCTGAATAAAATAAAAAAATATCTTTACAATGAGGGAGCAAAATATGTTAGTCTTACCGGTAGTGGATCATGTATTTATGGAATATTTGAGAAAAAAAATATTTCAACGAAAAATTTAAAGTATAACACATTCTTGGTTAATCCTATTATGTAAAATGGTTCCACCCATCTGAATTTAAATCGATTTCATTCTCATCATTTAATACTAAAATCTTTTCATTTTTTTTTGTAAAAAAACCAATAGGTGATATGTCAAATTTTTTTTCCTTAATTTTTTCATAATCCAATGGATTTAATGAAAATAATAGTTCATACTCTTCTCCCCCATTCAGAGCACACGATACCACATCCATTTTTAATTCATCAGATATTTTATTACAACTTTTATCTATTGGAAGTTTATCCTCAAATATTTTAAAACCTAAGTTAGAGTTTAGACTTAAATGTAATAATTCTGATGATAATCCGTCTGATATATCAATCATAGAATTTGGTGTAATTTTTTCATCTTTAAAAAACTCAAAAACATCTTTTCTAGCTCTTGGTCTTAGTTGTTTTTCAATTATATCCTTATATTCATTTAATGAAGGCTGCATTTTAGGATTTTTAATAAAATTAACTTTTTCCCTCTGTAGAATTTTCAAACCAAGAAAAGACCTTCCTAAATCACCACTTACACATATTATATCATTATTTTTAGCTCCGTTTCTTCTGACTATTGAAGTCTCCTTTGAATAGCCAACTACTGAGCAAGAAATAATCAGACCTGATACTGATGATGTAGTATCTCCACCAACTAAATCAACTGAATATTCATCACAGGCAATTGAAACTCCCTCATAAAATTCATCAATAGCTTCTACTGAGAATTTACTACTGATAGCAATGTTAATTAGGATTTGCTTTGGCTCAGCATTCATAGAATATATATCAGATAAATTAACTACTACTGATTTATATCCTAAATGTTTAATTGGAGTAAAAGATAAATCGAAATGGATACCCTCTACTAACATATCTGATGATAACAAAATCAACTGACTTTCTGAATTCAAAATTGCGCAATCATCCCCTATCCCTAGAATGGTTGATTTTCTCTTATTTTTAAATTTTGATGAGATTTTATTAATTAATCCAAATTCACCTAATTCTTTAATATCCATATAATTGAAATAAAATATTATAAATAATTTTCTTTGATATATTTTTGTAAAATACTTTTATAATATGATTAAAGTTACTGACAAGGCAGCAAAAAAGCTTAAAGAATTAAAAGAATCCGAAAGTTATTCTAATGATTATAATATTAGGGTAAAGGTTAAAGGAGGAGGTTGTTCTGGATTACTTTATGACCTAAACTTTGATAACAAATTAACATCAGAGGACCAGTCATTTGAGGATAATGGGACAACAATAATTGTTGATAAGAAAAGTTTATTTTATGTTCTTGGAACGGAACTCGACTTCAGTGATGGTTTGAATGGAAAAGGATTTCAATTTAAAAATCCAAATGCAACAAGAACTTGTGGATGTGGTGAAAGTTTTGCTGTTTAGTAAGCCCTATCTTTGTTCCCATCACAATAATTTATAAAGGCTCTATTTGCTACTTTATTTCCTCCACTAGTTGGATAATTTCCAGTAAAATACCAATCTCCTAAATGATTAGGACATGCCTTATTCAAATTTTCAATATTTTGATAAATTATTTCAAGATCAGAATTGAATTGCTTTGGTTTTACCAATCTAGATATTGATTTTGAAACCTCATCATAACTAAACATATCATATAACTCTTTGACATAATTCTTTGGGTTTTCTTGACTCATTGATTTTAAACACTTCTCATAAATCTCATGAATTTTTTTATCGGACTTCTCTTTCTTTAATAATCTTATTAGCCCCCTGAATGCAACAAATTGATGCATTTTACTCATATCAATTCCATAACAATCAGGATACCTAATTTGGGGAGACGATGAGACAAATACTACTTTCTTTGCATCCAATTTTGATAGTAAGGTTAATATACTTTTCTCTAATGTTGTCCCTCTAACAATTGAATCATCAACAGCTACTACAGTATCTTTTTGGCTAACTATACCACTAGTAGTATCATAAACATTTGAAACTAATTCATTCCGACTATTATCATCAGTTATAAATGTTCTCATTTTCACATCCTTACTAATTAGTTTTTCCATCCTTATCTTAGTTGAAAGAATATCCTTATTATCATCAAATTTATTATCGGCTAAGAATTTAGTTTTCTTGATTTTTATAAGATGATCTTCAAGACCTTCCATCATACCATAAAAACATGTTTCGGATGTATTTGGAATATATGAAAAAATAGTATTCTTTAAATCATTATTAATTGAATGTAAAACCTGAGGTATGAGAAATTTACCAAGGTTTTTTCTTTCGCTATAAATTTGAGGATCATTACCTCTAGAAAAATATATTCTTTCAAAAGAACAAGCTTTCTTTTGACTTGGTTCTATAAATTTATTAATTGAATAGGATCCATCTTTCTTTACGATCAGTGCTTTGCCTGGATCAACTTCATTAATTTCATCAAACTCACAATCAAATGCTGTTTTTATCGGTGGTCGCTCGCTAGCTGCAACAATAACCTCATCATTAGCATAATAATAAAGTGGTCTAATTCCAGATGGATCCCTTGCTAGAAAAGAAGATCCATGACCAACCATACCTGCCAAAGAATATCCACCATCAAAATCTTTAAAAGAATTTTTTAAAACATTTGTAAGATCTAACTCATCCTCAATCTTTTTTGATATGTCTTTTTTTGGTACTTTATCAACATACTTATGATATAATCTACTATTTTCTTCATCTAAAAAATGACCAACCTTTTCTAAAATTGTTACAGTATCAGACTTTTCTTTAGGGCTTTGACCAAGGTCAACAAGGACTTTAAAAAGTTCATCAAGATTTGTCATATTGAAGTTTCCGGCAAATATTAAATTTTTAGTCTTCCAATTATTTTGCCTTAGAGTTGGCGCACAATTTTCTATTGAATTACCCCCGAAAGTTCCATACCTCAAATGACCTAGCCAAGATTCACCAGTAAAAGAAACATTTTCTTTTAACCAGTTTTCTTCAAGCTTGAAATTTGAATTTTTTTTTGCCTTATTTATTTTTCTATTGATTTTAGAAAAAATATCTTGAATTGAATCTTTTTTTACTGATCTGTATCTACTTATATATCTTTTCCCAGGATTTGTATTTAGTTTTAATGAAGCGACACCAGCACCATCTTGACCTCTATTTCTTTGTTTATGCATCATTAAAAACATTTTACTTACAGGATATGCAGGAGAACTGTATTTATCAATAAAATATTGTAGAGGTTTTCTTAATCTCAAAAACGCAATTCCACATTCGTGCTTTATTTTATACTTCATTTTCAATCGTATATTTCAAGCTTTATTCTTTTGGATTCAAATTCCAAGCCTTTTAAATTCATTCTAGCTTCTTTTACCATGTTCCTCCAACCACACAAGTAAAATAATGGATTATTTAAATTATCCTTATTTATAATTTTTAAATATTGGTCGTGAACATAACCACTTTCTCCATCCCATTTTTGACGGGATAATACTGGTATATACTTGAATCCATTTATTTTATCTTTGAGATTTATCATTTCCTCATAACAAATTATGTCACCTTCTTTACGAGTACCAAAGATCAGATAAATTTTTTCATGCGGAATATTATTTTGATATATATGGTGAAGCATACTTCTAAATGGAGCTAAACCAGTACCTGTACAAATAAAAAGAATATCAGAATCAATTTTTTCAGGTAATATAAACCTGCCTATAGGTCCCTTTATCTCAAAAAAATCACCAATATTTATATCTTCGAATAATATTTTTGTCATTGCACCTCCATCAAGTTTAACTATTAATAGCTCAAAAATATTTTCAGAGGAACTATAAGATGCAATAGAGTAACTTCTTTTTATATCATTAATTTTAACTTGGATAAATTGACCTGGTATATAATGAAACATATCTACAGGTTCAATTACAAATTTCCAAGTCAAATCTGTAATTTTTTCTATGTTTTTAAAAGATGCTTTCTGCCACATTTTTTTTTTTTGAACCTCAAATGTAATCCCTATGTCATAAGAAAAAAAACTTATTGTATTTTTCAAAGATTAATGATTATGAATATTCAATATTTCAATATTAAATCATATTTTAAAAAGTCAATAGAAAAAAAATTTTTTTAATTAATAAAAATGATTAATATTTGATTCCCTATTTGAAATAATAGCAACTTTATAAACCACTTAAATAAATAAAATGCATGTAAAGCATTGGGATAAATGTTTGTCTCTTATCAAAAAAGAATTAAGTCCTCAAAGCTATAAAACTTGGTTTAAACCAATTAAACCAGTTAAATATAAAAATCAGATCTTAATACTTGAAGTGCCCAACAAGTTTTTTTATGAGTGGATTGAGGAACATTATTTAAATATCTTAAACAATTCAATTTTAAAAGTTCTTGGCATCAGTGGAAAGATTGAATATATAATATCGAAAGAAAAAGAAGAAATTGATGAGAAGAAAAAAATAATTGAACTCGAGAATCAACCACCTAAAATCACAAGGTTTAATAATCTAAATGAGAGTTTTAATTTCAATAGTTTTGTAGGTGGAAAATGTAATAGTGTCGCTAAAGCTGCTGGCGAAAGAATATGTGAAAACCCTGGGAAAAATCCTTTCAATCCTCTTATGGTTTATGGTGGTGTTGGATTAGGAAAAACACATCTCATTCAATCTATTGGAAATAGAATATCTAATCAAACTGACTTATCTGTTTATTATGTTACCTCCGAAAAGTTTGCTAATCAATTTATTGAATCTCTAAAAGAAAATAAATTAAAAGATTTCACAACATTCTACAGTAATGTAGATTGTTTAATAGTAGATGATATCCAGTTTCTAAGTGGTAAAGAGAAAACACAAGAAGTATTTTTCAATATTTTCAATCAATTAAATCTTAATAGAAAACAAATTATATTATCTGCCGATAAATCACCTGTTGAATTAAATGGATTAGAACAAAGATTAGTTAGTAGATTTAAATCAGGTCTTACTGTAGAACTTGAAATACCTGATTTTAAAACTAGAAGTGATATTTTAAAACATAAAATTTCAGTCGATAACATCAATATATCAAATGAAATTATAGATTATATAGCACTTCAAGTTGATACTAATATAAGAGAGCTTGAAGGTGTACTTATTTCCTTACTTGCACACTCAACCATAACAAAATCCGAGATTGATTTGAAATTAACAAAATCAATTATTGGTAAGATTGTAAAAGATAATAATAGAGAAATTAATATAAAGTATATTCAAGAAATTGTCTCTAAATACTTCAATATATCTATTGAAGATATGAAAGATAAAGCAAGAAAAAAGGAAATAGTGATTGCTCGGCAAGTAGCTATGTACTTTTCAAAGGATTTTACAAATAACTCTTTAAAATCTATTGGATTTCATTTCGGTGGTAGAGATCATAGCACCGTTATTCATGCAGTTCAATCCGTTAATGATATGATTGATACCGATTCAATATTCAAAAAAAATATTCATGAAATCAATAGAAGAATCACAAATAATTAATTTCACTATCTTTCTTAAACAGTAATTTTTTAAGGTCCTTATTGTAATTTTGAATTACGCAATTAATATAATATTTTCATTTATATGTTTAAAAAAATATTATTTAAAATTTATGAGTTAATACTATTTTTTGATAAATCATATGGAGTAAAAAAATACTCATTAGATGAAGCTTCAAAAATTCAAAATAATATTTTACTTGACCTTATAAATAAATCACGTAATACGAGGTTTGGATTAGAACATGATTTTAAATTAATTAAAAGTTATAAAGATTTTAAAAAGAAAGTTCCTACCAGGGATTATGAACAATTCAAAAATTATATAGACTTAATAAAGAAAGGAGAAAAAGATATTCTTTGGCCTGGGAAACCTATTTATTTTGCAAAAACATCTGGAACAACATCTGGGATAAAATACATACCAGTTTCTAAGGAATCAATTAAAAATCAAGTTAAATCAGCAGGATATTTATTATTTGATTATTTAAAGGATAAAAACAGTTTAGAATCAATTAATGGAAAAGCGATGTTTATTTCTGGATCACCTTCACTGGTTGAAGAAAATGGAATAAAAATTGGTAGGTTATCAGGTATAGTAAACCATCATGAACCCTTCTACTTAAAAGGTATGCTTTTACCATCTAAAGAAACAAATAAAATAAAAAATTGGGAGGAAAAAATTGAAAAAATAGTTGAAGAAACTCTTGGTGAAGATTTAAGAGTTATCGGAGGCATTCCTCCTTGGATTCAAATGTATTTCGATTTTTTAATTCTAAAAACAGGAAAAAAAATAAAAGACATTTTCCCAAATTTAAAATTAATTTGTCACGGAGGTGTAAATTTTGAACCATACAAATCTAATTTATTTAATTCCATTGGGAAAGAAATCGATACACTAGAAACTTTTCCAGCTTCTGAAGGATTCTTTGCATATCAGAATGAATTAAAAAAAAATGATTTAATACTTCAAATTGATTCAGGTATTTTTTATGAATTTATTGACTTAGAAAATTTAAAATCTAATTATCCTAAAAGAATTTGTATTGATGATATCGAAAAAAATAAAAATTATTCTATGATATTAACAACTAACTCAGGCCTTTGGTCATATGAAATTGGGGATACAATAAAATTTACTTCACTGAATCCTCTAAAAATTAGAGTAACAGGAAGAATAAAACAATATATTTCCGCTTTCGGAGAACACGTGATAGTTGAGGAAGTAGATAAATCCTTAAAATTAGCTTGTCAAAGATTTAAGGAGGTGAAAGTAATTGAATACACAGTTGGTCCATATATTTCTGATGAAAAAGGCAAAAGTTGTCATGAGTGGCTAATAGAATTTAGTAGTTTGCCAAATGATATAAAATCTTTTGAAAAATGTTTAGATGAAAACTTACAACATCTTAATATTTATTATAGAGATCTTATTTCAGATAAAGTTCTATCTAGACTTAAAGTAAAAATTGTAAAGAGAAAATCATTTATTAATTTTATGAAGTCTATAGGAAAGCTTGGAGGTCAGAATAAAGTACCTAGACTTTCTAATGATAGAAAGATAATTGATAAAATAATTTCATTGAATAAGACATGAAAAAAATAGCTATACTTGGCTCAACAGGTTCAATTGGAACACAAACTTTAGAAGTTATTAGCAATAGTAAAGATAAGTTTAAGTTAATTTTATTATCTGCATATTCAAATTATGAGTTATTAATTGATCAAGCAAAAAAATTCAAACCAAAAATTATAATTTTTGGAGATATATCAAAAAGAGAACAGATTGAAAATGAACTATCCAATCTTGATACTAAAATATTTTATGGAGAAAAGTCTTTAAACAATTTTTTTTCTTTTACTAAAATTGACCTTGTAGTGACAGCTCTTGTTGGCAAATCTGGTTTAATACCAACCATAAATGCCATAAATAATAATATCGATATTGCACTGGCTAATAAAGAAACAATGGTAATTGCTGGAAGCTACATCAATAATATTTTAAAAAAATCAAATTCTAAAATATATCCTGTCGATTCAGAACATTCTGCTATATTTCAATGTATTAATGGAGAGAAAAAAAAATCAATTGAAAAAATAATTTTAACTGCTTCAGGAGGCCCTTTTAGAGGAAAGGGTATAAAATTTTTGAAAACAGTGACTAAAGAAGAAGCTTTAAATCATCCAAATTGGGAAATGGGAGATAAAATTACAATTGACTCTTCAACACTTATGAACAAAGGCTTAGAGGTAATTGAGGCAAAGTTCTTATTTAATATTAATATCAATAAAATTGATGTAATTATTCACCCTGAATCTATTATCCATTCAATGGTTCAATTTGAGGATAGTTCAATTATTGCTCAAATGGGAGAACCTGATATGAGACTACCCATTCAATACGCCTTAGGTTTTCCAAATAGATATAAAAATAATTATCCAAGACTTGACTTTGAAAAAACAAATAAATTAAATTTTGAAAAGCCATGTCTAAAGACATTTAAAAATCTGAAGCTTGCATTTCAGGCTGGTGAAAATGGTGGGAATGCACCATGTATATTAAACGCCTCTAATGAAATAGCTGTATCAGAGTTTTTGAAAGGAAATATCGAATTTCTTGATATGCCAAAATTAATTGAAGATTCATTGAATAAAATTTCATATATTGCAAACCCTAATTTAGATGATTTAATTGAAACTGATTTTAAAACTAGAGAGTATACAATTAGTAAACTGAAAAAAATATAATTATGGATGGATTAATAATGGCTGCTCAAATGATATTAGCTTTGACTATCATTGTCGGAATTCATGAGTTTGGACATCTTTTAACTGCTAAATTTTTTGGGATGAGAGTTGAAAAATATTTCATAGGATTCCCACCTAGAATATTTAGCTTCAATTATAAGGGTACAGAATATGGATTAGGTTCAATTCCACTTGGTGGTTTTGTAAAAATATCTGGTATCATTGATGAGTCAATGGATACAAAACATATGGATAAAGATCCTGAGCCATGGGAATTTAGATCAAAACCTCCCTGGCAGAGACTTGTAGTGATGTTAGGTGGTATAATATTTAATGTAATTACTGGATTAATAATCTTCACAGTAATGACATACTCAAATGGTGATATATATTTATCAAAAGAAGAAATAAATAAGAATGGAGTACTTGCCCTTGAAATTGGTAAAGAGGTTGGTTTTGAAACTGGAGATAAAATTTTAAAAATCAATGGGAAAGATTGGAGTAGAGATTCTGATCTGTTTAACCCAAACTTATTTTTTGATGATAATACTAGTTTTAGTATTATGAGGGATAATAGAGAGGTTGAAATTAATTTACCTAAAAATTTCATTAATAGAATGAATAGCAGAGAGGCTTTATCATCTTTTTTAAAAGCCAGGATACCATTTTACATAGACAGTGTTTTTCAAAATAATAATGCATCAAATGCAGGAATTCAAAAAGGAGATAAAATAGTTAGAGTTGACAATAAAGATATTATTGACTTTTTTGAATTTAAAGAGGTATTAGATAATAATAAAAGCTCTATAATTCAAGCAACAATACTTCGAGAAAATCAAAAACTCGAAAAAGTAATTGAGATATCTAAAGATGGAAAGATTGGAATAAGGGTCAAGAATGAACCACTTGAATATAGTACTCAAAAATATAGTTTTACTGAATCTATGGTAATAGGTACAGATAGAGCTTTTGGTGTCGTTTTTATTAATATAAAGGCATTTGGTAAAATGTTTTCTGGAGATATTGATCCATCTAAAAATTTAAGCGGTCCAATTGGAATTGCACAAATTTTTGGATCAACGTGGAATTGGACAAACTTCTGGAGAATTGTTGGGGTTTTATCAATGGTTCTTGCATTTATGAATCTCTTACCTATACCTGCGCTAGATGGTGGTCACGCATTATTTATATTATACGAAATGATATCAGGCAGAAAACCTACTGAGAGATTTTTAGAATATTCTACTCGATTTGGAGTTATTATTTTATTAGGTCTAATGTCATATGTAATTTTAAATGATATTTATAAATTATTTGTATAGGTCTGATTTATAAATAATTACTTTGAAAAAGCTTTTATTTTTTCTGTTTATTATAAATTTTAAAACTTATTCTCAATCTGAAAATTTAGAATTTTTAAATATTTCTGAAAATTCTAAAGTTAGAGGAATTGGAGGGGAGAACGTTTCATTAATTAAAAATCAAAATTATTTTTTCTCTAACCCTGCCTTATTAAGCTATTCAAATAAAAAGATAACATTCAACTATTTGAGCTATATTTTAGATATAAATGCATCAAGTATACTATACTCAGATAGTATAAAATATATAGGTAACTATGGTATTGGGATTAAGTATTTCTCACATGGTAAATTTGATAGTTACGATGCTTTTGGAAATTCTTTGGGAAGTTTTCATCCAAAAGAATTCGTTATTAATCTTGGTAAATCAGCAGAATTTAAAAAAATTTCAATTGGAACTAATTTTAAATTCTTTAATTCAAAAATGTACGAAAAAACTTATACTGGAATAATCATAGATTTAGGCCTTATTTATATTCCTAATCCCCAAAAAAAATTTTCACTTGGAGCAGTAATTAAAAACTTTGGAGTAATACTTAATACTGATAATAATGAAATACCATTAATGATATTAATAGGATCAACTTTCAAACCAGATTATATGCCTTTAAGGTTTTCTTTGACATATGCAAGGTCAAATATTAAATATGATAACATAATTATTGGAGGTGAGATATTATTATCAAAATTTATAAATGTACAAGTAGGATATAATCAAAAAATTGGTAGTGGCTTCGATCTTCCAACTTCAAAAAAGTTGAAAGGAATATCCTATGGTTTTGAATTATTATTAAAAAAAATTAACATTAACTACTCTAAATCCGTTTTAAATCCTATCTCAGGTTCTAATTGTATTTCTATAAGTTATAATCTGAAAAGAATGTAAATTTGCCAAATGAAGAAAATTAAAAATATGACTCCTCAGGAAATTGTAAGTCAACTCGATAAATATATTATTGGTCAAAACGAGGCTAAAAGAAATGTAGCAATTGCTCTAAGAAATCGTTGGAGACGACTAAATGTTAAGGATGAAATTAAGAATGAAATAATTCCAAATAATATCCTCATGATTGGTGCTACTGGTGTTGGTAAAACAGAGATTGCTAGAAGGCTTGCCAAACTATCTGATGCTCCATTTACAAAAGTAGAAGCTTCAAAATTTACTGAAGTTGGTTATGTTGGTAGAGATGTTGAGAGTATGGTTAGGGATCTTGTTGAACAATCAGTCAACTTAGTTAAAACCCTTAAGAAAGAAGAAGTAAAAATAAAGGCAGAAGAAAGTGTAAATAATATAATCCTTGATATTTTAATACCCCCAGTTAATAAAAATCAATCAAATATCAATCTTAGTCTAGAGAAAAATGACCAGAATAAGGATAAAGAAATTAATGAAAAAACAAGAGATAAATTCAAAGAAAAAATAGTCAATGGGGAACTCGATGATAGAAAAATAGAAATCATTGTTCAAAAACCAACAAGTTCTGGAGTAGGAATGGTTGGTGGAGGAATGATGGACGAATCATCAATGATTAATCTTCAAGATATGATCAGTAATATGATGCCAAAAAGAAATAAAAAAAGAAAAGTTTCTATATCTGAAGCAAAAAAAATATTGTTAGAATCTGAGGTTTCAAAACTAATTGATATGGATGAGGTTAAAGAAGAGGCTATTAATAAAGCTGAAAATACAGGCATCATATTCATTGATGAGATTGATAAAATTAGTGGTAACTCTAGTAAATCAAGTGGTCCTGATGTAAGTAGAGAGGGAGTTCAAAGAGATTTGCTACCTATTGTTGAGGGAACATCTGTCACAACAAAATATGGTACAATATCAACTGATCATATATTATTTATAGCAGCCGGAGCTTTTCATCTATCGAAACCATCAGACTTGATTCCTGAGCTTCAAGGTAGGTTTCCAATAAGAGTTGAATTAGATACTCTAACTCAAGCTGATTTCCTAAAAATACTTTCTGAGCCAAAGAATTCACTTACAAAACAGTATAAAGCCTTAATAAAGTCAGAAAATGTGGAGATAGTTTTTAATGATGATGCTCTAGAAGAAATATCACATAAGGCTTACATAATTAATTCAGAAATTGAAAATATAGGTGCTCGAAGGCTTCATACAGTTATGAGTAAACTTCTAAATGAAATCTTATTTGATATTCCTGAAAAAATTGGTCCAAATGCTAAGATTGTAATAACAAAGAAGATGGTCGAAGAAAAATTAAATTCAATAACTGAAAATAAGGACTTAAGCGAATATATTTTATAATTTTAGCTCCTTAGGGAATTTTTTATAAACAATTTTACCTTTATTCTCTGGTATTCTTTCCCATTTATCCTCCTTAAACTCAACCTTAACAACTCCTGTGGTTGGTAAGTTATAAATATTCATAATAGTGTATTGATTTATTAATTCTGTCAAACCTGGATTATGACCAATTACCATAATATTATTAAAATTATTTTCAACTTTACTAATAATATTTATTATATCTGAATAGCTTGCGTGGTATAATTCATCGAGATAAGAAATTGAATCAAAATGAATTTTTTCAATGAAATACTTTGATGTTAATCTAGTTCTTTTGGATGTACTCGAAATTAATTTATCAATTTTTTTTTCTTTCTCCCTAAGATAACTAGACATTAATTCACCGTCAATATTACCTCTCTTATTGAGGGGTCTATCAAAATCAGATAGACTGAGATCAGCCCAACTTGATTTACAGTGTCTTACAATAATTAAACTTTTCATAAAATTATATCCTCAAATTTAATTTCTTCCATACATTTAAAATGGCCAGCAGGACACTTTGAAAGCCCTATTTTTGTACATGGTCTACATGAGAGTTTATTATTCTGATATACATAAAAATTTGTTTTGTATGGATAGAATCCAAGTTGAGGGTGTGTTGATCCAAAAATTGAGACAACTCTCTTATTTAATGCCGCAGCAATATGCATAAATCCAGTATCATTAGTGTAAACTACTTTAGACATACTAACAATAGATGCAGAACCACTAATGGATAGTTTTCCACATAAATTATGGATACATGCTCTTTTGCCTAAAATTTTTTCTACTTCATCATTCTTCTTTTTAGTACTAAAGAATTTTTCAACTTCATAAGATATTGGTATATCATCCTTTCCTCCAAGAAGAATAATTGGTTTATTTATCTTATCACATAACTCTATTATTTTATTTACAGGTAATCTTTTAGTGTAGTGTTTTGCTCCAATCACTAATGCATAAAATTCATTTCTATGAGATTTAGGAAGATTACTTCTTAAAATTTTTTCCTTTTCATCAATATATAAATCGAGACCTTGCCCGTCATCCTCAATCCCTAATTTTTTTAATGTTTCAATATACGAAGTTGAGATATGTTTAATTTTTAAATCTATCTTAGTATTTACATAAATCCATCTTCTTATAAACTCCTTATTATAAGTATATGTCTTTCTAAATAAGAGAAATTTTAAGAATATTGATCTTAAGTTACTATGTAGGTCGATGACCAAATCATAATTTTCTTTTTTTAGATCCTTATATGTATTTAATAAATTATTTGAAAATTCAATAACCTTATCAACATTAATATTGTTATTATATATTGAACTATATATCTTTTTTGTTATGAAATGTATTTCTGAATTTGGATACTTTTTTTTTAGAAGTCTAGGGATAGGTGTAGTTAAAACTACATCTCCTAATGAAGAAAATCTCATGACTAGAATTTTCAAAATATCAAATATTTACTTTTTGCTGTTAATAATTTATCCAATAATATCAATAAAATCGCAAATTAAACCTGAAAGTATAATAAATCAAAAGAATAGAATTGAGTTTGAAGTTGGTTACTTAGATAGAAATTATTTTATCAGCTCAAATAATGAGACTATGATTCTTGTTAGAGATTACGAAACTGGAAAAGAAATTGAATGGAGTATATTGAAATTAGATCAAGACTTATCACAAGAAAAAAAGATATCAGTAAATTTAGATAGATCTTTAGAACTTTATAAGATTATTCCTGTAGAGAAATATTATTATTTACTGTTTAAAAAAAATTATTCTAATGATAAAATTTATACTTTAATAAGATATGATATTAATGAAAATAACATTCTAAAACAGGATATAAACTTACCTCTTAGCCTTGAAATAGTTGACATCCTAATTTATAATAATAAATTAGTTTTTTATAGCAATACTAGAAACAATAAAAATTTAATTAGCATATACGATCTTATCTCAAATCAATTAAATAATATATATGAATATTTATATTATGAAAGTGAAATAATAAAAATAGAACGGTTTGATAAAAATAATTTTTTGGTTTTAGTATCTGAGAGGCAAAATAGTCTTAAAACTCTTGAAAGACGTATTTATAACCTTAATGGTGAGAAAGAAAATATTATAAAAAGTAATTCAGATGATTATTCTTTATTGAACTCAAAAAAATACCTGACAAAAGATTATTTATTATCTGTTTCTTTAATTGCTGAAAAAAACTCAAATGAATCTGAGGGAATACAAATAGAAAAAATAACTGGAATAGAAGATGATATTGAATCAATAAATTTTTTAAAAATAAATGGATTTAAAGACTCAATTTCAACAATGAATAAAGCAATTAATAAAAAATTAAAATCTAAAAAAATTAAAAATATCAGGCTAGGATATGAGTTTTTCATAGATTCTGTATTTAAAAAAGATAATACTTTTTATGTATCACTTGAAACAATTAAACCAAACTTTAATAATGATGGCTTTAGTAATTACTCATACATGCCATTTTATAATACATACTCAGGAACTTATGACAGAAAGGTAAATCCTAATTTTGGAGGTTATTCACATGAGATTGGTATGCTGATTAGCTTTAACTTAAATTTAAAGTCTATATCAATCAATGCATTTGAAGTTAATAAATTTGAGACCTTTTACAGGAAGCCATATTATAAATACTTAATAAGTGATGATAAGATTATAAATTTTTATGTCAATAAAGGAAAAATATTTATTTCAAAATTTAATACTATTACAAAAAAATCTAAAAGAAAAAATATTAGTATTTATCCTAAAAATGAGA
>CEQX01092536.1_pt1 | contig 21757 bp, 22 predicted proteins | sample 356261 | NCBI WGS metagenome assembly CEQX01 (sample SAMEA2621076, study PRJEB7988) | marine metagenome | isolation source: saline water (ENVO:00002010), including | reverse complement strand
ACTTTTCTAGTTCTATTCCTTATCTGGAAGAAGTCTCTATTGGTCATGCTCTAATATCAGATGCATTATATTTGGGTTTAGAAAAGACCATAGAGAGTTATAAAAATTGTTTGAAAAAGTGAAGCTTTATTCTAGAATTTTAGGAAAGGGACAACCATTACTTATTATTCATGGATTATTTGGCATGTCCGATAATTGGCAATCTTTAGCCAAACTATATGCTGACTATTTTGAGGTACACATAATTGACCAACGTAATCACGGACGTTCACCTCACGCAGATGAATTTTCTTATATGCACTTATCTAATGATTTACATCAATATATTTTAGAAAATCATTTGAATGATGTCATTATCATTGGTCATTCATTAGGCGGTAAAACGGCTATGCAATTTGCGGTGAGCTATCCTGAATTATTATCCAAGTTAATTATAGTTGATATCTCACCACGTTTTTATCCCATTCATCACGATAAAATTATTGAAGGTCTAAAAATACTCGACTTTTCAATTCTAAAGTCCCGCTCTCAGGCTGATACTGTTTTATCAGAGTACATTGAAGAGTCCGATGTTCGCCAATTCTTATTGAAAAGTATGTATTGGAAAGAAAAAGGGCAATTAGACTTTAGATTCAATTTAAAGTCTATCTCAAAAAATATTTCTAATGTTGGAGAGGCTTTGAATGATGAAGCAAACTGCTCTATACCAACCTTATTTGTTAAAGGAGGCAATTCTAATTATATAAACGATGATGATGAAGACCTAATTTTCAAGCATTTCACAAATGCCGAAATACAAACACTGGAACAGGCAGGACATTGGCTTCACGCTGAAAAAACTGAAGATTTTTTTGAAATAACTATTCGGTTTTGTCTCTAGTTATTGAACAACGAATTTAAAATAATCGTTGTCAAATTCTATAAAATATAAACCTGATTTTAGGTTATTCTTAATTTCAATTTTATTGAGTCCTTTTGTTATAGTAGTATTATCCTTAAATATAGTTTTACCTTGAATGTCGACAACTGAATATTCTATATTTCCATATTCTAAACTGACTACTTGCAATGTAAAAATACCGTTATTGGGATTAGGAAATATTTGTGTTTCTTGAGTTTTTGACTCATCAATTGAGGTAGAGGAGCAAATGTATTCGCAAGCTACCAATGATGAATAAGTGCCGCTACCATCTAAAGGATCTATACAAGATTCACCAACACAGTTGTAAGAAGGCTCTACTTGATTTTCTAATTCGTTCATTCGTTGATAAAATTCTTGATAAAACTGATTAACAATATTTGCATCGTGAATTATCATAGTATTTTCGTCGTTATTAGTTTCTGCTGCACCAGACCAATTGTGAGACCCAGTAATAACTAATGGATCAGAGTCAGTATTAGAATGATCTACTATACAATACTTGTGGTGGAATTGATCGCCAAAGCCTTGATGAGAAATTACATTAACACCTAAATCTAATAGATATTCGTATTCTGAACCCTGTGTATTGATTTGCTCTATTATTCCATTTATTTCAATGTCATTTTGAAAGCTTTCAGCGATAGTATTACCCAATTGATTATTTGTAAATACTAATAATGCAAAGTTAATTTCTTCATTAGCAGTTTTAAGAGCGTTAGAAATATTTAGGGTTGTATTATCGGATGGCGAGAAATATAACTCAAATTGATTACCGTTGACAATAAACTGATGAGGTGTATTATTTGATTTATTACTTCCAAATTTAGCATTAGCCGCGTCTGGCTCATCACCATCGCTTCCCCACATTTCATTAAATTCTAATTCATATGACCTTGCTACAGATTGGTCTTGAACCATTATGATATGATTAGGGTCATTAAAAATTTGTTCTGATGTCCAGTTTGTTGATCCGCTAAGCACCCACGAGCTGTCGGCAATATTAGCGTCAATTACAATAAATTTATTATGCATAATCCCCATAACTTCGGGTCTTTGTAAGACAGGAATATTATCATTCAAACTACCGAGTGCTGTGGTTGTTGTTGAGGCGCAAGTTATATACCTAACTCTAACTCCTCTATCATATGCGTCATTAATAGCCGAGGTAATAAGTGCATCAGAATGATTATATACTGCAACGTCTAAAGTATGCATAGCTTTATCAATGTATGCTTTAATAGTATCATTAGTATATACACCTGAGAATTGAGCATTTTCAATCGTTGCTACTGAAGTATCAACAGAATTATTAAAGCATAATCGTATTTTACCTGATGAAGTTGATTGTGTAGCAAAGGCATATAATGCCGAATAAGCATTTTCATCTTCGGTATTAGAAAATGCTTGCACATAGTATATTGTGCCTGCCTCTAGATTATTTACACTAATTGTATGTTCCAAAGATGTCAGATTATCTGGATCGTTTATTTCACCTAATTCTAATTCTGGAGTTAACCCATATAGGATATTAGAATATGATGAAATGTTAGTGCTCCAATTTACATCAAAACTTGATGTTGTGATATTGTTTTGTGTTACTGCAGAACTTAAACAAATTTCTCCATCATATTCAAAGTCGTTTTCATCACGAATTAGTAATTGATAACCGTCAAATCCTGTAAAAGAATATTGAGAAGAAATAGCAGTAATCCTTACTGGGCATGATGGAATAAGTGTATTTTCTAAACTACTTCCTGCTTTTATATAAATTATTCCAGATTGCCCTCCAGAGCCAAAGTTATGTGTCCCAACACTAAATACTTGTCCTGCATTTTCAAACTCAACATTTTCTATTGAAACGAGTTCAGATTCTGTATTTTCGCCAATTTGATTTGGTGTAATTATTTGAGGGTTAATTTCGTATCCACTTCCGTGATTTATTAAATCATTAACAGGTTGCACTTCTAATAATCCATTATAATCTACAAGAACACCTGTAACTGTGATACTATCCCCTCTGTTTACACTACTCATTACTTCAGGATCATATATTGCAAGAGCTGCTGTAGCATCTTCAATATACCTAATAGGCCCACCCAATTCATCGCCATTAGTTACAACTCCGCTAATAGTAACAATAGCTCCTTCTCCTTGATCGCGAGCAGATGCAATATTTTGAGAGTAAAGATTGAGTTGAAATCCAAAAAATCCGATCAATAAAACAATTTTTTTCATAATATATATATTTTAGAATGTCAATTTAGCTGATATATTAATTCTTCTGCCCATGCCAAAAAACACTCCCGCGGACTTTGCGTCAAATTCAGCAAATTCAGCATTATATGAGTCATTGTTTTGGGCATCTGAAATATAAACCTCGTTTAGTGCGTTGAGAATACTTAAACGGAAATTAATTTTATTTTTTTTGTTTAATTTAAGTGTATAGCCAGCGTGAAAATCTATTAAGGAATAAGCTGGTATTTTCCATGACTCTCTTCTTGCATTTTCACCATCTAATGAAAGTGGATCAAAATCTGAATAGTAATCGTCAAAATATGTTCCTCTCAACTTTAAATAAATGTGATCTAAAGGTTCGTATCGAAAGCTCATGCCAAACTGTGTTTGTGCTGCATCACCTACGTGAACACCTACAGCATCAAATGATTCAACAACTTCATTGCCAAAGTCATCAATTATAGCGTTATTGTTGTCATCATAAAACCTAACGCTATCCTTGGACTGCCAAGTCCAATCTCCTAATGACATCAACCCTTCTAAAGTAAGTTTATCATTAAGTTTTAGAGCAAAATCCATTTCAATTCCTTTATGTAAGGCATCCATACCATTTATGTTAGCACGGATAGGCTCGTCATCAAGCATAATGGTAACACCTCCGTTAGATGGTTTGTTTTCCCACTGGGTAAAATAAGTATTTACATTGGCAGAAAAAGATTGAGAACGGAAAGAATATCCCCCTTCAACAGCCTTTACAATTTCGTTTTCTATATCACGATACAAGTTGTTGGAGTAATCGTAGATATTATTAAAACGAGGCGCTTTGGAAATGTAACCAATATTGAAAAAGACATTGTTATTAAAGTCTATGTTATAATTTGCTCCCAGCTTAATTGTTTTTCCTCTTATCCATTTCCATGATGTTTCTTGCTGTCTTGCCTCAGGCGAGTTCATAGTATATGCTACGCCATTGTGCACAATAGTGTCTTCTTGCATAGTTTTTACAGCACCAACAATGTTGCCATTTTCGTCATATTCTATTTCAGTAAAGACAGAAGTTCCTAAGGCTTCTATATAGGTGGTATCATCTAATACTAGGTCTTTCTTTTTGAAATAGTCAATTCTTTTGTATGCCGAATTTGATCCTGAGATGTTTAGAAATGCGCTTAACTTATCATCGCTGTATTCTAGCTGAGAAAATAAACCTGACCATTTAACAACACCATCATTGTAATAACCAACTCTATCGCCAACTCTTTTAATTTGACTTTCCTGAAGTAAATTGTTGCCTTCGTCAACAGTATAGTCACCCCCCAATAGGTCATATACTTCTCTATAATGTTCTCCTTTATAATAGCGTAAATCAATACCGCCTGACATAGTAAATAATTTATTTATCTGATAATTAGCAGTTGATAAGGCCCCATACCAATAGTGGTTATTAATTGAGCTGTATAAATATGTATCAGATGCTTTTTCAGATGAATTATATAGAGGATTTATATTATTTCTATTAAAGTTAAAGGCATCTTGAAAATTATACTGTCCATTTTCTTCATAATTATCTCTATTTCCACTCAAATTAGTGCCTCCGCCTTGCCCTAATGACATGTATGCAATATTTGAGATGTAAAGTTTATCGCTGACAGCCCAAAAATCACGTAATGAAAACTGAGGTTTGTGATAATAATTTTTCCTTGAGTTCAGTGTTTCTAAATTTGAAATAGTATCACCATCGGAATCAAGTTCCCATCTATTTATGTTTCCCCAGTGTTTGTTGTAATTAATTCCTTGATCTGAAAATTCTCCAAATAGGCTGTCATTAATTCCGAGTTCATTGGCATATTTACTTGAGTACGTAGCGATATCACTTTTATAAGATCGTTGGCCATGTTGTTGAGGTGCACCCAGTGCTGATAAGCTAATAGTATGTTTTCCTAAACTCTTTTGTAATTTCGCATAGTAGAAAAAACCTTCACTAAATGTTTCATCAACAAAACCTCGGCCTCTTTTGTAAGAGCCTGCAAACGTAAATCCCCAACCATTTTTTAGTTTACCTGAATTATATCCTATTGATGTTCTTGATTTTCCATATGAGTCAATTTCTTGTTTAAAACTCCCCCCTTTTCTACTATCAATACCTTTAGTAAGTAAGTTCATAGTACCGCCAACTGAAGGAATAGCTATTTTAGAAGCTCCAAGACCTCTTTGAACTTGTATGTTGCTAGTTACAGCATCTAGCCCAAACCAATTAGACCAATAAACCCAACCGTTTTCCATATCATTAACAGGAATACCATCAATCATTACAGCTACATTTCGTTGATTAAACCCTCTAATAGTGATTCTTGCGTCACCATCACCACCACCTTGTTGTGTGGCATAAACACCTGGTGTTGAGTTGAGGACCATTGGAATATCTTGTGAAGCTAATTCTTCGTTAATCTTTTTAAGTGGTATAGTAGAAAATGCTACAGGAGTTTTTCTGTCAATAGCCACATCAGCTACAACCTGAACTTCATTTAATAGAATAGTATTTAATTTGATATCTATCTTAATGGGCTTTCCATTAAGTTCTAATTTTTTTACTATTTTTTCATATCCTACATAAGAAAATGTGACTTCAATTGATTTTTTACTTGTAAAAAAAACAAAGTTACCATCAAAGTCGCTAATTATTCCTTTTCCATCATAAGCTATGGTTGCTCCAAATAAAGGGTCATTAGTAGTATTATCTGTAATAGTACCACTAACACGTGTTTGTGCTAAACTTATAATTGTTGATAAAAAGAATAAAAATAAGATTAATCGAAGTTTCATTTTTTAATGTAAAAAAAAGTGCTGATATGATTTTATCAGCACTTAAAAATAAAAGAATTAGTTTATAATAATTGAGCTATTTTTAATACTACTATCATCAAAAATAATTATCAAGCTATAAATGCCGATATTCAGGTTGTCAGTGTAAATATGAGCTTGTAATTTAGTGTTAGTGTAATTTAAATCAACTTTTTGTCCAAGAGCATTAATTAATTCAAATGATTTTATAACCTTATTAGAATTTACTTTGATAACTTGGTTATTTGTTGCCGGATTTGGATAAAGTATGTAAGAGGATGATTTATCTTCAATAGAGGATGGTCCTCCAGAAGAGCAATCGCATTCATGTGATCCTAGGTTTGTCCAAGTGTTTATAGATAGTGAATCCCATTCAGAAGCTGGGTTAAAAAGAATAGGACTTGATGTAACACCTGATTTTACACTTGATTTTCTTATTAGTGTATGGTTTTTAGTCCACCATGCACCACCATTTGCATCAGTAAAGCCAGCAGTAGCATCATCAGTCCATGCATCACCTGGATCTTCACCAACTTTTCCAATCACATCAATCCATTGACCATTTTTTGAAAGGGTCATGGCGTCATTACCATTCATATATAATGGTGATGGGTAAACAGGTGCCCATTGATCGGCCATATTATAAAGTTCTACCATAATATATCCAAATTGATTTGTTGAATTAGTATCAGAATTTGTCACTATCCAAGTTCCACCTGCATCAATTGTGCCAGATAAATTCATTTCGTCAGAAATTGCATCAGAACCGTTAGAATATCGCTCAATACTGTAGTTGCTCAAATCTATTGGCGCGTTTGTTGGGTTATAAATTTCAACAGCCTTATTGTTTGAACTGCCTTCTACGTATTCTGAAAAGAATAGCTCGGAGCAATCTTGGGCTATTAAGCTAAGTGAAAATAATGTTAAAATAAAAGATAAAATTGATTTCATAAATGTAGGTATTTTGTTAAGTGCTTCAAATTTAGTTTAAATTTATTATAAATTAATTTTCGTTCGATTAAATAATTATTTTTTTGTATTAAAATCAATTATTTTATCTTATTAATGCTTAAATTTTAATTTACAAATTATATATATTTACAAATTAGAAATAATTTAATGTCAGACAGTTTAGTCATAATTCCCACCTACAACGAAAAAGAAAATATTGAAAAAATTATTCGAAAAGTTTTTTCACTAAATCATTCGTTTGATATATTGATAATTGATGATGGTTCTCCTGATGGTACTGCCAGTATTGTTAAAGATTTAAAAAAAGAATTTAAAGGTCTTTTTATTGAAGAACGTCATGGAAAATTAGGTCTAGGCACTGCTTATATTCACGGTTTTAAATGGGTTTTAGATAAAAATTATGAATATGTTTTTGAAATGGATGCGGATTTTTCTCACAATCCAGAGGATTTAATTAGACTATACTCTTCTTGTAAAGATGACGGATATGATTTAGCAATAGGATCAAGATATACAAATGGAGTAAATATTGTAAATTGGCCAATGAGTAGATTACTTATGTCATTTTTTGCGTCTAAATATGTAAAGTTTATAACTGGTCTTCCAATAAATGATTCTACAGCTGGTTTCATATGCTATAAACGTTGTGTTTTAGAAACCTTAGATTTAAACAAAATCAAATTTGTAGGATATGCTTTTCAGATTGAAATGAAATTTAAGACATGGAAATCTAACTTCAAAATAGTTGAGGTTCCAGTAATTTTTACTGATAGAAAAGAAGGTAATTCTAAGATGGATACATCCATATTCTTTGAAGCATTTATAGGAGTTATTCAAATGAAAATAACAAGTTTATTTACTAATTTTAATCAAAAAAATCTACAATGAGTAGCACATTGATTAGAGGCGCTCATTTAATTAATGAGGGACAAACTTTTTTTGCAGATGTGTTTATTAAAAATGGATTAATTTGTCAAATTGGGGAATCACTAAATGTAATAGCAGATGATATAATTAACGCAGAGGGAAAATATTTAATGCCTGGCGTTATTGATGATCAAGTTCATTTTAGAGAACCAGGGTTAACCCATAAAGCAGATATTTATACCGAATCTAAAGCTGCTGTAGCAGGAGGAATCACTTCATTTATGGAGATGCCAAATACCCAACCTCAAACCCTTACTCAAGATTTATTAGAGTTAAAATTTAAAAAAGCAAAGGAAGTTTCATTAGCTAATTATTCATTTTTTATGGGTGCTTCTAATGATAACTTGGAAGATGTTCTTAAAACAGATCCTAAAAATGTTGCAGCTATAAAAATATTTATGGGCTCTTCTACGGGTAATATGCTAGTTGATGATAAGAATATATTAGAAAAAATTTTTGAGAAATCGAAAATGTTAATTGCTGTTCATTGCGAGGATGAAACTATTATACAAAATAACACTAAACATTTTCAATCTATTTATGGTGAAGAAATTCCTATCAAATTTCATCCTGAAATAAGAAGTGTTGAAGCTTGCTATAAATCTTCATCTATGGCAATTGAATTAGCTAAAAAACATAATACTAGATTACATGTTTTTCATTTATCCACTAAAAAGGAACTAGATTTATTTACAAACAATATTCCTCTAAAAGAAAAAAAAATAACAGCAGAAGTATGTATACATCATTTATATTTTGATGATAGTCACTATGATGAAAAAGGGACGCACATTAAGTGGAATCCGGCTATAAAATCTAAAGCTGATAAAGAAGCTCTTTTACAAGCATTATTAGATGATAGGATAGATGTTATTGCTACGGATCATGCTCCACATACATTAGCTGAAAAGAATAATAACTATTCAAAAGCTCCCTCAGGAGGACCTCTTGTGCAACATGCACTGGTGGCAATGCTAGAGTTTTATTATGAGAGAAAAATAAGCCTAGAAAAAATCGTTGAAAAAATGTGTCACTCTCCTGCTATTTGTTTCCAAGTTGAAAATAGAGGTTTTTTAAGAGAAGGGTATGCTGCTGATTTAGTTCTTTTTGAGCTTAATAATCCTTGGACCGTTAAAAAAGATAATATTTTGTATAAATGTGGTTGGTCTCCTTTTGAAGGCAATACATTTAAGTCAAGGGTTTCACATACTTGGGTTAATGGTCATTTAGTTTATCAAAATGGTAAATTTGATGAATCACAAAAAGGCCAGCGATTAACTTTTTACAGATAAAAAAAAGGGCCAAAGGCCCTTTAAATATTCTGTTTTTCAATAAATTACTCGGCAACTTCTTCAGTTGCAGTAGAATCCATTTCAGTTGCAGTAGAATCCATTTCAACAACTTCGGTACTTACTTCTGCTTCATTAGCTTCTTGAGAAGTTGTATCACTTTTCTCAGCTGGAGCTCCACAAGCTATTAAGCCCATAAACGCAATTGCTGAAACATAAACTAAATTTTTCATTGTATGTGTGTTTTAATTATAATTATTTTAGCAAATATAATTTAATAGCGCATATAATTACTTTGCTAAATTTTAAAAAATGAATAATAATTTGTTAATAATTTTAATTTTTGTATTTCAATCATGTTCTAATGGCTCAAAAATTAATACAAATGTGATATCTTCAGATGATATGGTTGATATTTTATGTCAGAGGCATATCTTGTTATCACAGATAAACACCTTCCAATATGATGGTGATTTTTCAAATTTTCATTTAGATTCATTAATGTCTGATTGCTATATTTCTATGGGATACTCCAATGAAGAGTTTAATAAAAGTTGGGATTATTATACAACAGATGCTAATGATGAGTTATTAGTTATATACGATAAAGTGTTGCTGCGCTTACAACTTTTGGAGGAGGAAACTAGGAATTAGCATATTCTTCCAAAAACCATTGGCTGTAATGTTTAATACTTTCTTCAATCGGTATAAATTTATAATCTAACGCTTTTATAATTTTTTGGTTTGAAAAACTTTTGTTTTTCATAGCAGTATTTGCTGTTTCTTTTGTAATTAATGGACTTTTATTTGTAATGAAAGACTTTAACCACTCAATTCGCCATGCAATTTCTTTTATTAAAGGTGAGACTTTAATATGTGGTTTTGGCTTATTTAAGTTTTCTGCAATTGAGTCAAAAATATCTCTATATTTTATGTTTTCCGCGTTTAATATAAATCGTTCATTTATAATTTCTTTTTCTAATAATTTAACTACGCATTTTGCTACATCTAAAACATCAATATAACCAGTGCTTCCCGAACTATAAAATTTTAAACCCTTCCATACTTTTTCAAACATCTGGGAGCTTCCTTTTGTCCAGTCTCCAGGCCCTAATATGACCGATGGATTAACAATAATTGAGTTCAAACCCTCTTCTATTCCTCTCCAAACTTCTTGTTCTGATAAATACTTGCTTTTTGCATATTGAGAGTTAGATTTACTTTCTTTCCAAAAACTATCTTCTGTTCTAACATGATTTTTATCATCGTTAAGAGTAGCGATTGAACTTATATATGCTAATTTATCGGTATTATTTTCTAGACATATATTTACAATGTTTGCTGTTCCCTCAACATTAATTTTCATCATTTTTTTAAAGTCTCTAGGATTGAAAGAAACAATTGCAGCACAATGTATAACAGTATTACATCCTTTTATTCCCTCATGTAAAGAAAATAGGTCAAGTAAATCACCTTCTATCCATTCAATGGATTTTAATAAATCTGTTTTTTTATAATGAGAAAAAATATTTTTAATAATAGTTAAGGAGCTTTTTTTCCTTTTTAAAGCTTTAACTTTTTGACCACTTTCGGTCAATCTTAGGAGTATATGAGCTCCAACTAAACCAGTTCCTCCTGTTAAAAATATCATTGAATACAAAGGTAGATAAAAAATTGCCGTAATGTTTTACATATATTTATATTTGCCTTAAATAAACAACAACTAATGAACTTTGTAGAAGAATTAAGATGGAGAGGTATGATTCATGATATCATGCCAGGTACTGAAGATCAATTACAAAAAGAAATGACGACTGCCTATATAGGTTTTGATCCTACTGCAGAATCCTTACATATCGGCTCATTAGTTCAGATTATGATTTTAGTTCATCTGCAAAGATGTGGTCACAAGCCAATTGCTTTGATGGGTGGCGCAACTGGAATGGTTGGCGATCCATCTGGTAAGTCAAAGGAAAGAAATATGCTTTCAGAAGATATTTTACAACACAATTTAAAATGCGTTCAAAGACAAATGGAGCGTTTTTTAGATTTTGATTGTGGTGATAACTCTGCTGAAATCGTTAATAATTATGATTGGTTCAAAGAACTTAGCTTTTTAGATTTTATAAGAGATGCTGGCAAGCATATTCCTATTAATTATATGATGGCTAAAGACTCTGTTAAATCCCGTTTGGAGACTGGTATGAGTTTCACTGAATTTAGTTATCAGTTAGTTCAAGGGTATGATTTTTATTGGTTATTTAAAAATAAAAATTGTAAGATTCAATTAGGCGGTTCGGATCAATGGGGTAATATTACTACTGGTACTGAATTCATAAGACGAAAAGTTGGTGGAGAAGCATTTGCTGTTACTACTCCATTATTAAAAAAAGCTGATGGCGGAAAATTCGGAAAGACTGAAGATGGTAACGTTTGGCTAGACAAGCAATTAACATCACCTTATAAATTTTATCAATTCTGGCTTAATTCATCAGACGAAGATGTGAAAAATTACATACGTATTTTTACACTTTTTTCTAAAGAAGAGATTGAAAACCTTGAACAACAACATAATCAAGCCCCTCATTTAAGGTTATTACAAAAAACCTTAGCAAAAGATATTACTATTCGAGTTCATTCGGAAGAAGATTTTGATTTTGCCTTGAAAGCTTCAAATATATTATTTGGTAAATCTACCTCTGATGATGTTATGCAATTAGATGAAGAAACTCTTTTATCAGTATTTGAAGGTGTTCCCCAATTTAGTGTCGATAAAGAGGATATGAAAAATGATATTTTAAGTTTTCTTTCAGAAAGCACTAATGTTTTTAATTCCAAAGCAGAGGCTAGAAGAATGATTAATAGTAACGCGGTTAGTATTAATAAAGAAAAAATAGGAATTGAAGTGTCGTTGTCAGATGTTAATTTAATTTCTAATAAATACCTTTTGGTTCAAAAGGGTAAGAAAAATTACTTTTTAATAACTGTAATTTAAGGTAAAGAAGAGTGGTGTAAATTAATTTTAATGTTTCCCTCTTCAATTATATATCCAAAGCTATATTCTACTTTTGTTTCTTCTCCTTTAGAATCAGTAAAAAAGTAATGTCCGACAGCAAAAGCTTGTTTATTTTTGAAGTGTATTCCTTCATTTTCAAAACGAACATTTTTCCAGGGTTTAAGTGCAAATCCATTATCTTCTGAAATATGCCCACCAATAAAATATGAAATAATATCAGCATGACTCATTCTAAATGCTTGTGATTTAGCCATTGTGGGTTTCATTAGCACTTCAGTTGCATACATTTTATTTACAAAATCTTTGGCATCAAGTTCATTTTTTCCAATTTGAACTACTCCATTTCCCCATTCTTCCTGTATTTGTAAAATATCTTCTTTTAACATGTTTGCAATATATTAATTTATTAGTGTTTTAAAAGTAATTTTTCAAAACAGTAATAAATATCTTTTTCAGGCTTAAGTTTAATATCTCCAAGTTGATTATATCCTAAGCGGTTATAAAATGATATTGCTTTGGGATTATTGATATATGTATCTAATCGTATTGAAACACAATTGTTCTTTTTTGCTAGTCTTTCAGCAAATTCCATCATTTTTTTACCTACACCTTGATTCCATACTTTGGTCTTTGAGCATAGTCTGTGTACTACCATGAAATTATTGGTTTTGTCTGCCCAATTAATTGAAAGATAGGTAGGGTCTTGGACAGAATCAATCTTTATGCCTGCAACAATTTCGTTATCAATAAGTCCTACATAATAGTCGCCAATTTCCAAATCTTGTTCAATGATATCACGATTAGGGTATGTTTCATCCCACTGGTCTATACCTATTGCAATCATTCCATCAACGCATGATTTATAAACCTGCATAATATCGTCAAGATCTTGTTTTTCAGCTTTTCGTATAATCATTTTCTTCAAGCATTAAGTTACAGCCTCTAAGGTCTGCTTGGTTAAAACGACCTATAAGTTCAAAGCGAGTATCATCAAATGATTTACCTAAATCTTGAGTTGCAATAAATGAACAAGAGTTAATGTTAGCTAAGTCAATGATATTAAGTCCACCTGTTTGGTTGTGAGAAATAAGCTGAAAAGGGTCTTCAGTATCTCTAATTAATACCTTCATCCAAGGAGGGCTTTCAAATATTCCATTTCCTTTAGAGTAGGCCTGAGAAAGTAATTCAGTCATGCCATATTCGGAATGAATGTAGTGGACTTGAAAAGATGATTTTAGTTTTTGGTGTAATTCGCTTTTAATCATTTCTTGACGTTTACCTTTCATGCCTCCTGTTTCCATTACTATAGTATTTTTCAAGTGTTGAGGGAATTGTTCAGCAAGGTCTAATAGTGCATAACTTACACCAATGAGTAATGTTTTACTATCACAATTCTGAGATAATATTTCTGATAAATCTTTGAGATTATTTAGATAAAACCCACTTTGTGGGTGCTGACTATCTTTTATAAGTTGGTTACACATATATACTAGTGATGATCCCTCTCTTTCCAAGTAAGATGGTAAAAGTGCAAGAATGCGATAGTCTTTAGGACTGCCATAGAAATAATTGAAAGCTTGTCTGAAGCTATCTTCATATATGGACAGTTCAGCGATATGATGTTGACTCTGTTGTTGACCAGTTGTGCCACTACTGCTAAACGTTATTTGTGCAGTTTTATCCTTTGATAATATGGTATTAGACTTAAAAAACTCTATTGGTAAAAAAGGTATTTTTCGAATGGAGTTAATCTTCTCAACATCAATTTTTAAAAGGTCCAAATAGTGTTTATAAAGCAAACATTCTTCAGCTTGAAGTCTAAAAATTTTTAGTGCTTTTTCTTCGAAAGAGATGTTGTTATCAAAAACCCAATGCATAATACTAAGATAAAAAAAAAGCTCCTTCTTAAAGGAGCTTTTTGTAAATAAAATATACTTGTTAAAAACCTAACTTACCAAAGAACTTTGTTAATCCTGAAACAAATTCTTTAGGTATTTCTACCAACATAGAGCTGAATGTGAGTTGGTCGTTTACACCTATAGCAATAGCTATTGAAATGACTAAGCCAATCAAGGCGTAAGAGAAATCTTTAACTAATAATTTAACAGCTGTAGCCGTGCTATTTTCTCCAGAATTTCTTATTGCCATAGCCACCTCACGACCTCCTAAAAGACCTATAAATACCCATGTTGTGCTCATTGGTACTTGAGAATAGAGTTTGAAATAAAATAGTATGATACAATAAATGAAGTCAATTATTGTCGCGAAACGTACATCAGTAACTACTGATTTCTCTGTAACAATCTTTTGTATTCTTCCACCTTTGTAATAAAGTAGTAAGCCTAAGCCGATAAATACAACCCCAGCGAAGCCCATGAACTGCATGAAGCTCATACTTCTTGGTAAGTAAACGGCAATATTTGCAGCATCTTGCATTAGCCATACTGACCACAATGTTCCACTAGTGATCCATTGGGCTATAGTCCAACCAAATTTGGCTTCTCCAACAAATTTTTTCTTAGCCCATTTGGAGATGAGCATAAAAATAATAAAGCCCATAAAAAATGCTAAAACATATCCACTCATGCTCTTTGCAAGTACTTTACCTACTGCGGCAGGTGCAGCAGCAAAGGAAGTAAGTAGAATGAAAGTTGTAGAAACAGGCATTCTTAAACGAGTAAGAATTAATAAAAATATAGGAGCAGCTATTTGAAGAAAGTGAAAGTTGGTTGGGCTTTTTTCAAACCCTTTGGCCATAAGTCGCCCATGACTGACATCACCAGCAAAGTTAAACCATGAGTAACCAACGGTAAATAAAAATATACCACCAATAAATATCCATAATACCCACCATTTTTTATCTTGATTTGATGCAATAAACGTTCCTAGAGTTTGGATACTGTCATTTGCAACAGCAGCATAGGCTGCAAAAATAAAGCCTACCCACATTCCTAATTGAGGATATGGTGTAACAAACATTGCTAAAATAAAAGCTAATACTATAAAAGTGAGGAAATTTCTTTCCCCTTTTTGAACCCATAAGTTAGTTGGGTAACTAAACTTAGAAAATAATTTTTTCATTTAAAAAATCGTTTTGAAAGATTATTTTCTAGATTACAGCTATAGCAAATACTGTGATCATAATAATTACATACAATAATTTACTTATGTCTGTTTTGTTTTGAGTAGTTTCCATAATATAGATTTAAAATTATTTACAAATGAACATAAACAAACCACACTACAAGTTAATTGAAAGTAAATCTAATGTTAAGAAATTGTTAAAAGTGTTTATCGTAGTCTTCCTAAGTATTGTAAATAAAAAAAGCGAGGACTTAGCCTCGCTTTTAAATTTACAAAAAGAATATTTTAAAACTTAAACTCTAAATTCATGAATAATGAACTTTCAGCTTCAGCATTTTCAGTTGCTGCAGTTGAGCTTTGGTAGTTTAAGGCTACTTTTAAACCCTTAACCATTTGTTTTTCTACGCCAATAATCATAAATGTGCCATCTTCAGATAAATTCCAGTCACTTTCTGAACTTAACTCATCATATCTAGCAAACAATGACATACCATCGTTTAAATTGTAGCTACCATAAGCAGAAATACCTGTACGCTCTTGATCCAATATATTTTTAGCATTTTCTTGAAGGTTATATTCAGCCCCTAAGCTAAAACCATCTCCTTTGTATGCTAAAGCAGCACTAGTTGTACTTTGGTGGGCATCGTTGTCACCATAAGATTCTCTTGGCACAACATCTCTGTGAACTCGTACTATCACATTTTCCGAAGCATCGTAAGTTAAGCCTACACCACCTCTGAACAAACCATTAGCTTCTTGTTCTTTTTTATAGCCTTCACCATTTAGGACCTGAGCATCGACACTTAATTTGTCATTAAATTGGTAATCAACAGAAACACCCGCATCAGCCGAGCTAGCCCATTTATGCTCGTCTTGTAAAGACTTATAAATGTATCTGTGTCCCCATGCTTTTTCCATAAACTTGAAGTTTTTAGTACCAATCATACCAAAATTGATATTCATGTTGTCATTAGTTTTCCAACTAATAGAAGCAATTTTTAGGAATGCGGTGTATTGACTTCCTGCACTGTTGTTGCCAACATCGAAAGTGATTTTTGTAGTGAATTCATCACTTAAAGCATAACTATATCCTAGGTAAGCTCTGTTAACTTCAAATGCTTTGAAGTTATTATCTTCATCAGAAAGATTGTAGTTGAAATTAGAAAATACTTTTGCACTTGGCTGACCTTGAGCCATAGCATTTAGCCCTATAAATGTAAAGGCTAACACGTTTAAGAATTTTTTCATTTTAAATTATTGTTTATTTATTTTTGGTGCAAATATAAGCTTAGATAAAATTATTTAACAAAAAGTCTGTGTTAAAAAATTGTAAATTAATTAAATGAAAGTCTTTATATGATATTTTTGCACAAATTAAATTTTGTCATTTATGAAAGATAATATTAAAATTCTTGTTGTTGATGACGAGGAAGATATTCTCGAGTTTTTAAGCTATAACTTACGCGCTGAAGGCTACGATGTTATTGTTGCAGATAATGGTGTCTTAGCCATTGAAATAGCAAAACAACAACAACCTTCACTTATCATACTTGATGTTCAAATGCCTGATATGGACGGTATTACTACTTGTGAAAAAATCAGAGAAATACCCTCCTTAAAAGAAACGGTAGTTTCTTTTCTAACGGCACGTTCTGAAGACTATTCTCAAATTGCAGGTTTTGAAGCAGGTGCAGATGACTACATTACTAAACCAATCCGACCTAAAGTACTTGTAAGCAGGGTAAAAGCATTACTTAAACGCCGAGGTATTACTCAAGACACTAATTCCATTATAGAATTAGGGGATATTGTCATTGACAAAGAAAAACACTTGACTACTTATAAAGGTCAAGAGGTCATTTTTGCTAAAAAAGAGTTTAAACTTTTGAAATTATTGATTTCTAAGCCCGGCAAAGTATTTACTAGAGAAGAAATTCTTGAAAAAGTATGGGGATCAGATATTATAGTAGGAGATAGAACTATTGACGTACATATTCGTAAATTGCGAGAAAAATTAGCCGACCACTATGTCAAAACCGTAAAAGGTGTTGGCTATAAATTCGAATATTGATGCAATGGACAACTCCTAAAAAAATTGCAATTGCACTTACATTAGCCCTGGCAGTGCCTGTTTTTGTATTGTTTGCTTTAATGTTTTTATGCTTTGAAATTAGAATGCCAATCTTGCAAATAATTTTAATTTTAGCTTCATTAATACTTACTATTTACTTTATTACTTATTCTTTTTTAAAGAAATACATTCACGAAAGAGTCAAGGTTATATACAAAACCCTGACTCGACATAGAGGCGTAAGTACAGATTTAGAGACAGATTTAGATAAGGTTGACGAAGATGTAGATGAAATGATTAACGAACGTCAAAGAGAAATAGAGGAGCTTAAAAGTATGGAGTCTTTTCGTAGAGAATTTTTGGGAAATGTTTCACACGAACTAAAGACACCTATATTCAATATTCAAGGTTATATACATACACTTATTGACGGTGCCATAAAAGATGAAAATGTCAACATGCAATATCTTAATCGTTCAAGTAAAAGTGTAGATCGAATGATAAATATTGTTGAGGATTTAGAGATGATTTCTAAAATTGAATCTAATCAACTTGAATTAGAGTTTACTCGTTGGAATATTGTTGATCATATTTCAGAAATTTTTGATGTGTTGGAGATGAAAGCAAAGAAGCGTAGTGTAAGTCTAAGTGTCAACAATCAGTCAACAAATAATTTTGTTGAGGCAGACAGAGATAAAATTTCACAAGTACTAATTAATCTTATTGAAAACTCCATTAAGTACGGCAATGAAGGTGGCCATACCAAAGTACGCCTTTTTGAAATGGGTGAAAACTTATTAATTGAAATTGCTGACAATGGTGCAGGAATTACAGCTGAACATTTACCTCGTTTATTTGAACGATTTTATAGAGTAGATAAGTCCCGTTCACGAAGTGAAGGTGGAACAGGTTTAGGTTTATCTATTGTCAAGCATATTATTGAAGCGCATCGTCAGACAATTAATGTAAGAAGTACTGAAAATGTTGGAACTACCTTTTCATTCACTCTTAAAAAGGCTTAGTAAATCGTGCCAATCGACTTCGAAATTATCACTTGTTAATGGAGACAAATTCTTTGCTTTTTGAAAGGCATGTTGAATATCCAATTCCTTTTGATGCATAGCAAAAGCCATATTTTTATCGTAAAAGTATTTGGCTAAAAATAGCTGTTCGGTTTGTCCTGGAGTTGGCACAAAAATGGCTTTTTTATGCAGTTTTGCTATGTCCATTACAGTAGAATAACCAGAACGACTAATGACAACATCTGCATTTACCATTTGTTGATTTAGTGACTTGGCACTGAGGTGGCTAACTAGCTTCAAGCTTTCTATTTCCTCTTCTTTATTTTCCTCTGTTTTGCCTAAAACTAATAATGCTTTTAGTTTTGATGCTATTAACTGTTTTTTTAGTAATTCCTCAAAAATACTACGTTGAGGTTCTGGACCAGAAACTATGGCTAGAATATCTAAATCTTCTGTTTTTTCTAGCTTTTCAAAACGTGATAAAGCACCGATATATCGACATTTAAAAGGAGTATTATTAGCATTTGAAAGTTGACCGCTCAAAGAATGTTTGTTTGAGTCAGGCACCCAACACTCGTCAAATTTCTTGATGTATTTGAAATTAATCTTTTGTAAAGTTTCAGAAAATATTGGTGATTGTATTTTTAGTTGATGAGTCATAAATACGCAAGGTACTTTTTTAGAGTATAAGCCATAACGATTATCTGAAATCACACCGTCAATGTTATAATCTTCAATAATTTGTTGCAATTGTATGTGTTCTTTGCGAATACTTTTCCAAATTTTAAATAATTGACTTAACATGCTCACTGCCATTTGTCCATTTTTTGGGTATGTAATGTTATATCCCTCTAGCTTTATAAAATCATTTTTTGGAAACTCTTTAATAAGTAGTTCTAAGGCTCTTCCGCTAGTAGCAAATACTACTTCAAAACCTTCTTTTTGTAAAACCTTGGCAATAGGAATACATCTACTAGCATGTCCAAGCCCCCAATCCAACGGTGCAACAAGTATTCGTTTTTTAGAATTCACGTTTCGAAAGTACTTAAAAATTGACCTATTTTTGAAAAAATTTAAAAATTGGCAAAAAACAAACATCGCAAGTTTTCTCAAATGGCAGAATTCTCTAATGTATTTCAGCCTACATTTGAAGAATTAAAAGCAGGCTTTTCAATTAAAGGGAAATGGAAGTCTGATATATTTAAAAATAATTATCCATTAGTGTTAGAGTTAGGCTGTGGTAAGGGCGAATACTCTGTAGGTTTAGCAAGGAAATATCCAAATAAAAACTTTTTAGGCATAGATGTAAAAGGGTCTCGAATGTGGAAAGGTGCAAGTGATGCCTTGAATGAAAGAATGTCTAATGTAGCCTTTTTAAGAACTCGAATTGAATTTATAGAATACTGTTTTGCAGAAAATGAAGTTGATGAAATTTGGATTACATTTCCTGATCCCCAAATCAAAAAGAAAAGAGCAAAAAATAGATTAACACACCCTAAATTTTTACAACTTTATTCAAATATAATGCAAGATAATGGATTGATTCATTTAAAAACAGATAGTCAATTTTTACATAGCTATACACTAGGAATAATTCAAGGGCATCAACATTTTTTGGAAGATGCTGAACATGATATTTATAACGCTATCTTAGAAAGAGAAAATATGGATATCAAAACACATTACGAAAAACTCTTTTTAGAAAAAAATATGCCAATTAGTTATTTAAGATTTCGTTTAAAAAAATAATCTTGCAATTACGTATCTTTGTACCCGATGAAAATTACTAAAGAACAACTTCTGAAAGCATTGGCAACTTTTACATTACCTGGAGCTGGCAAGGATTTAATTTCTTCTAATTCAGTTCGTAATATCCAAATATTTGGTTCAGAGATTGTTTTGGATGTTGTTATTGACAATCCAACTTTACAATACAAAAAGAAAGTTGAATTAAATTGTATTGAGGCAATTCACAAACACGTTGATGAAAAAGTAAATGTTAAAGTAAATATAATTGTTGAAGTGCCGGAAAAAAAATCTAATTTAATTAGAGGAAATAAAATACCTGGTGTTAAGAATATAATTGCTATTGCATCAGGTAAAGGTGGAGTTGGTAAATCTACTGTGACAGCCAACCTTGCTGTAGCGCTCGCCGATAAAGGCTACAGTGTTGGAATAGTTGATGCGGATATCTACGGTCCTTCAATGCCTATAATGTTTGATGTTGTTAAGGCCAAGCCTACAGGAAGAGAAATAAATGGAGTACGTAAAATAGTTCCAGTTGAAAGTTATGGAGTAAAATTATTATCAATAGGCTTTTTTGCAAACACTGATCAAGCAGTAGTTTGGCGAGGAGCTATGGCTTCTAAGGCTTTAAATCAAATGCTTTGGGATACTGATTGGGGCGACTTAGATTACATGCTAATTGATTTACCGCCAGGTACGGGAGACGTACATTTATCTATTGTGCAATCAATACCTGTTGGTGCTGCAATAATTGTTAGTACTCCTCAAAATATCGCTTTAGCCGATGCTCGAAAAGGTGTAGCAATGTTTCAAATGGACTCAATAAATGTTCCTGTTTTGGGGATAGTTGAAAATATGTCTTATTTCGTTCCAGAGGAATTGCCAAACAATAAATATTATATCTTTGGAAAAGAAGGCGCTAGTATTTTAGCTGATGAACTAAAATTACCATTATTAGCTGAAATTCCTCTAGTTCAAAGTGTTAGAGAAGCATCTGATGTTGGTCGCCCTGCTGTTTTGCAAGGTTCCACACCATCAGCAATTATCTTTTTAGATTTTGCTGAGAAGGTTGTTGAAGAAATGAACAAAAGAAACCAATTTGAGGACACTAAACGTGTTGAAATAACTAATACTAATGGATGCTCAACAAATTAAATATGGGAATAATAACAGATACAAAAATAATTAACAAAATAGAAGATGCTTTAGCACAGGTTCGACCTTTTCTTGAATCGGACGGCGGTGACATACGCCTAATTGAGGTTACTGATGATTATGTTGTTAAAGTAAAATTATTGGGTGCTTGTCGTGATTGTAAAGTTAGTATGATGACTTTAAAAGCTGGTGTTGAGCAGGCAATAAAAAAAGTTCTACCTGAAGTTCAAAAAGTAGTTGACGTAGATAAATTAGAAGATTAATGACTAAAGAAACAGTAGAAAAAGTAGTTATTTTCTTCGCTGGTGATTCTGGGGATGGAATTCAGTTAACAGGATCACAATTTACTAACACTGCTGCTTTGTATGGAAATGATTTAAGTACATTTCCTGACTTTCCAGCAGAAATTCGCGCACCGCAAGGAACCTTAGCGGGTGTTTCAGGCTTCCAAATTTCTTTTGGAAGTACAGAGATTTTCAC
>CEQX01098214.1_pt1 | contig 21775 bp, 35 predicted proteins | sample 356261 | NCBI WGS metagenome assembly CEQX01 (sample SAMEA2621076, study PRJEB7988) | marine metagenome | isolation source: saline water (ENVO:00002010), including | reverse complement strand
ATGACAACTGACTTAACAATTTTGATACTAGACTCATCTATCGCCTCCCTTATAATTTGTTTTATTCTCATTATATGGAACGACACCAACGCTTTTGTTGAGTATGCTCGCACATTTTTGGGTGCAAAATTTGAAGATTACAAAATTCAAGAAAGTGTAGGCATAAATTACTCTGATTTTTTAGAGGTTAAATATGCCGACAACTTTTTAGTTAAATTAATCTCTTGCCCTATATGTCTAACAACTTGGCTATCTGCGGGTGCTGCTTTTTATCTAGAAAATTTATTAGTATTTTTCTTAATATTTTATTTATCGCTATCCTTTTATTTTAAATTTAAAAAATTTATGAGGGAATCGTATGAGTGAAGAGAAGGTAATAACTATCAAAAGTTTAACCGACTGGTTCAAAGCAAATCCAACAATTCAGTATAGCTTGCCTTGGGTTATGAACATCTTGTCTCACCAAGAGGCCGTTGGTAAAGGTTGTAAATGCAAGCACAAGCAAAAACTAGCTAATGTAAGAGCGGTTTACTTAGACGCTGTTCAGAATATCGTGGCGAAGAATCCCAATACAGCGGGCATACTAAAAAAAGAATTTGACTCCGCCAAATTGATATTCAAATACGCAGAAGAGGACGAAGAAAATTTATTGGAGATTTAACAATGAACAAAATCGACTACAATAAAAAAATGGTTGGTAAGAGCGTTTTAGTGGAGAGCGGAAAAGAAAGCCAATGGAAGGGCAAAGTAGTTTCTGTGTTAGATGAAGATACTTTTTTAGTTTCGAATCCCAAAACTGGAGACACGTTTAAGGTAAGCATATACGATGTGCGGTCCTCTGGAAGTGATGAAAAAAAGAAAACCTAAAAAGCCAAAACAAAAGAAGCCTTTGAACGGTAAAGGGGATTCTCCAAGAAACTGCTACTCTAAAGATTTTAAAGATAATTACGATAGTATTGATTGGGGTAAAAAGAAAAAAGGTTCTTGACATTTCTTAAAAAACATGCTATAGTGTATGCATGATAAAGAAGATAATCCTAACAACACTAACTTTAACATTTCTAGCCAGCTCGGCGGAGCTAGCAAAGCCTCGATTTAAAGGTGATGGAAATTTCAATAAGCATTTAGTTGTAGAAGCCTTTGAAAATAAAACTCCAGATTTTATTCTAAGGAAATTTAAGAAAAAAGTAAACTTCCATGAAAAAAACGAAGCGGGACTACCGCTGTGGACTTTCAGAACAAGCGCAAATGGAAAAGAGTATTTAGCTAAATATACATGGGTCATTGTAGACAAAAGGTGGATTTTAGATGGCAGAATGGTTTGGCACTTTCAGGCCGACTTTAGCAAGCCCATTGGCTCTAAAGGGCCTTGGAGATGCTGGGATGCGTTTTACGAGCTGCTTCCTAAAGGTGTAGACTGGCACAAGGAGCAAGAAAAAGTAAACAAAGAGAAGTTTTGACTCATCTAGATAAGGGTCAACTGGTCTCACCATTGAGGTAATACCCCCATTTTTTGGGGGTTTTTTGTTGGCATGACAGGTGCTTTTATAAGGCAATATGAAATTATCACTATTAGACAATGGAATGTGGGACGTAATGGACTCATGGAACGACCTACTTGTTACTAACGGCAGGTACAAAAAGCCAGACAGCTACTGGAGCGAAGATGAATCTTCTTACTCTTGCCAGATTAATATGGCTGGAATTGAAAAGGAGAATATAAACGTGTCAATAGACGGTGGGCTGTTAAAGGTCACAGCCGAGCAGGACGGTCACAAATATAGCAGCACAGCTTACATTCCAAAAAAATCAAACCCGAGCAATGCGTCCGTTGAATATAAAAACGGCATGTTATATTTAACACTTAAAAAACAAGAAAGGCATAAATCAATTGAATTAGAAATCACTTAGTACAGTCCTACTATTCCCTAGTTTTAGCTGGGGTATTAATTAAATAATACTATTATGGAAAAAATGACAACTATCAGCACTACATACGCGAGAATTGCTATTATTCTTCTCGCTCTAAACTTCGTATTCACAGGCTATGCCATCACTAGGCTAGTCAACATCGACTCAACGACTCCTACAGAGGAAACCTCGGAGAGCACCGAAGTCACAGAATAATTTAAAAAACATTATTTTAATACTATCAAGCTCACAGGCTTTCACCTGTGGGCCTTTTTTGTGTAATTAGCTGTATGCGGGTGTGGAGATAAAAGCATGTGGCGAAGAATTAAAAATTTATTTAGACACTTATTTAGTCGCCAGTGGCGTAGAAGAAGGCTAAAAAATATTAAAAAATTCTTTAGAGATTATTGGGAAGCTAGTATATTTACAAATAGAAGGAAATAGCATGGAAATTGATTTTACTCAAAAAATTATTGAGGCCAAGGAAAAGAAGACTTTAAACAAGCCCTTTAGAACTCCCGGCGGCCCCAAAAAATTCTCTGTTTACGTTAAGAACGAGAAGGGCAACGTGGTTAAGGTGAACTTTGGCGACCCTAACATGGAAATCAAAAGGGATGACCCAGCTCGTAGAAAAAATTTCAGAGCCAGACATAACTGCGACAATCCCGGCCCAAAAACTAAAGCTCGCTACTGGTCGTGTCGCCAATGGAGGGCCGGTAAAAAAGTGGAAGGCTCCGAAGTTCTTGACTACGAGTGGGACGGCGAAACCTTCTTTGACCATGACAAGCTTTTGGAGCAAAACCCCTCTTTAGCATTCGTAGAAGAAGAAGTTACAGAAGATGATGATTGTCAGTGCGAGCCTAGTGAGGCCGCTTTAACAAAAAAGCAAAAAGAACTCCCCCCTGCCCTTCAAAAACAAATTTTGAAAAAGAAGGGCAAGAAAAAAGAAGGTGAGTCTGAAGAAAAAGATAAGGGCAAAGAAGAAAAAGAAGAGGATTCAGAGGCTAGTCTTTGGGAAAACATCCACAAGAAAAGAGAGAGAATTAAAAAAGGTTCTGGAGAAAAAATGAGGAAGAAGGGTGACAAAGGTGCACCTACCCCAGAGCAACTGAAAAAAGCCAAAAATAAATCAAAAGCCGAAGATGAAGAGCCTGTAATTCTTCCATACATAAGGCAAAAGAAAACTGCCGACGCTTCATACGAAATGACTCAAGAAGAATACGATGAAGTTATGAGTCTTGAAGATATCAACCTTTACAAAGAAGAGGCTGAAGCTGCAAAGAAAAGGCCCGGACGTAAGTCAGGCGCTCAGACACCAGCCAAACCAAGTGAAAGAAAAAAGGGCTCTGATAAAAATAAAAAAGGGTCTGCCGGAAAGGGCGGAGGCAAGATAACCTTTTCAGCCAAGGTTTTGAGTTCTTTGAAAAACAAGATTAAAGAACACAATGCAAAACACAAAAAGAAAGTTACCCTGTCCCAACTAAAGAAAGTCTACCGACGAGGAGCCGGAGCGTTTTCTCAAAGCCACAGGCCGGGAATGTCTCGTGGTGGCTGGGCAATGGCAAGAGTTAATATGTTTTTAAAAATGAAACGCGGCGGAAAAGTCAAGAAAAGCTACAGAGCCGCAGATGGTGATATTTAAAAATGAACGAAACAATACAATGCGTAAACGGATTATGTGAACATCCAGAGCATACAGTAAATGCTTTCGTTTGGATTCTACCAGCAATAGCGGGTGCTTATTTAATATCAAAAGCCTTGCTTAAAAAATGTAAAAGGAAAAAATAAATGAAAAAATATTTACTAGCTTTAGCATCGATGCTCGTAATCGGCTGTAACTGGGGAAATTCCGGATGTTGCGACTGTGCCTGTGGCGCAGATTGCTGTTCGTCCGACAAATGCCTAGTAGCCGATTGCGATTGCAAGTGCAACGACTAATACTCGATTCGTACTAATTCTTTTTGGGTTCGTCGGTCTTCGATAAACCCCTCAGAGTATAAGTATTCGATTATCTGAGTCGCCTCTTTTTCTGACACTTTAAGTTGCGGGTCATATATATAAACTTTGTCTTTTGTCCAAGATTCCGGGCTAGTATAAACCTCCACTATTCTTTTGTTTAGTTCTATGCGCGTAGTCATCACGCTTGTAGTTACACTGAGATATTTTCCTTTTATGTGTAAACACTAAAAGCGAATGAAAAAATTTATTCCAAACGTAATATCAAGAGAAGAAAGTCTTTTTTTATTAAATTCTACCCAAAATAGTATAAAATGGAATAGAAGTCATCTACTTAAAGATATTAACCTTTCTAATACAAATGATATTACAAATATTATAATTAAAATTTTAAATATTGTTGATGTTCCGAATAGGAGCGATAAAAGCTACTTTAGACTCGAAAGCTCTACCGAAGGGAGTGTACGCACCCACCCTTGGCACGTAGACACTGGGAGTAAAAATCATATGAGTTGGTGCAAGTATGGCATTTCAATTTTACTTAGCGAGCCAACAACATTTAAAGGTGCAGAATTAGAATATAGAGACGGAACCATAATTACAAAAGAAAAGCACTACCTAGGCTTAACCATGCATAGTAGCGATGTTGAGCATAGACTAAGGTGGGGGATTGAATCTTCCGATAAGAAAAGGGAAGGGGAAAGGAGAACTTTATTATTTTTCTTGTAAAATGCGTGTAAATACTAGTACGCACATGCATAAACTATTAAAATTAATTTTCATTATTTTATTTGTAATAAGTTTATTTCTAAATATAAGCCTATTAAATAACCTGAAAACTCAATCTTCTTACGTAGACGATTTATTTAACTATAAAAAGGCATACATAAAACTAATAGAAATTATTGGAATTGGGCCGGAAGAGGCTGAAAATTTTTTGATTCAAGTAGAAAATAAAAAAGATTAAGTTATTTTTTTATCTTTAAATTCTTTGATGCAGTCTGATATGATTCGGCTTTTTTCGTTATGTAAAACTTGATGCTTTCTCCACCAGTTTGCTAACTTTAGTCTATTGAAAGTTTGACTCTCAGGTATCTCTTCTTCAATATGGTTATCAGATAAGTCTTTGAGATGACCCCAGCTTTTAGCTTCATAGAAAACTCCTAAATCTGTAAACCAAGATTCCCCTGTGGTTATCACAGGTTTTTGAGCAATCAAAAGTTCGCTAGTTATTCCCGAGGTGTTGGTTATGTTAACTCTAGCGTTACAAGCCAAAGAGGCGTTTAATTCTACACTATGATTCATTATTTTTCTTGAACCTGCGTTAGAATATAAAGTTCTATATTTATCTAATTTTATTTCTTTATCGTTAAAAGGTGAGGGTTGAATTTTAAATAAAATACTAGCTCCAAAAATTTCATGTAGCTTCTCAATCCAAACATCTGGCTTGTTCGTCTTAAGTATTCTACAGTTATTCACTAAACACTGAGTCCAAGCAAGTACATCATAATTGGCGGTAGTGTGCCTTAAAGACTTAAAGTAATCATGCTTTTGATATATTCTTTTGATTAGCCTTATGTAATCCCCAAGAGGTCCACCAAAATCAACCAAAGGAATCAAATCGTTTTCAACCTCATCCCACTCTCTCTTTATAGAAGACTGCCCCTGAGAGTCGAGTAAATCAAAAATGAATCCGCTGTAATGATTGAAATAACTAAAATCAATAGCTATAGGAGCAACATCATTATTCCAGCCCCAAGTAGACACCTCTCGTATTCTCGGGCTTTTGCCAAAAACATTTGAATGCTCATCCCACCTTATAGTCGCAATGGGCTTTTGATTTTCCGCAATCCACGCTTCAATCTGTTGTAAAAGCGTGGGGGAGTCCTTTTCCTTTTTGATATCCAAAACCCTAAAAGAATAGCCAGACTCTTCTACTCTCTTTTTAATTATTTCTTGTTGGCTTTTGCGTGCTTCGCCATTTTGCAATAAGAGGACTTTTTTCATCTGACTAATAATTATTACATTAAATTTTTGACTTTTTACAAAAAAAACATTATTATTTAAATAAGGCGATGGACCCAGTGGAGGAGTTAATTTGCGTTTTTGAAGAAAACATCTGCAATCCAGAAGCAGACTTCCATCGTTGTTTTAATAATTTTACTGATATTCTACTGGAGATTCAGAAAAAAGATTTAAATAACAAAAGCAGAGTGGGTAAACGTAATCTCTTAAAATTAGTTATGTGGGGAAATCAGATGCTTCAAATGAAATATGTAGACCCTAAAAACATTGGTGTAAGTATGGCCTTATGGATGAAAGACCACACCCGAACCTTTCCATTTGAATAAAAGCATGCCCTTATGGTACAACACAAATTCAGGATTTAAGGCTGTATCTTTTAATCAATTAAACAGTAATCTAGACGTTTACTTTTGCTGTCCCGGCCCTTCCTTAAAACAAATAGAACCTCAAAAATTAAATGGCGTTGGCAGGCTGGTCGCAGCGGTCAATAACTCTTACCCCTTTGTAAAGCCCGACATTTGGTTTGGGATGGACGACCCCAACTGCTACTCTAGACAGGTTTTTTGGGAGCCTTTTATAAAAGTAATGAGGGGTGGCTACGAAAACAGAGCTTGCTCTGACAGGGAGATAAAAAATAATTTTAATTTATTTTATGCGGATGTTAAAAAATATGAAAACCATGAGCACATCTTTACAAATAACAATGACAACACTCACTTCATATGGAAGAATAATGTAATGGCAACAGCCCTTCACATTTTAATTTGGATGGGTGCGAAGAATATATACTTTTTAGGCTGCGATTTAGATAATACTCAAAGCGACTATCATCACGAGCAAAGCCTTTCTGAGAAAGAAAAAGAATGGAACAGAAGCCTATACAAAGAACTGTACGGATGGATAAAGTGGCTTACCAAAACTGCAAGTAAATACGGGATACAAATAAAATCTTGCTCTAAAGACTCTCAAATAAATAATTTTATGGAATATATTGACATTGAAAATGCTATCGCAAATTCTGAAAGAGGTATCCCCACGGGCGGCGAGCTGCAACATACTTTAAATTTTGATGAAAAGGCAAGCAAATGAATTCTAGATTTTTTTTATTTGATGTGGATGGAACTTTAACCCCACCCAGAGGTAAAGCAGACACTTCGTTCACAATGCAGTTTGTTACTTGGATGTCAGGTAAAAAGGTTTATTTAGTTTCTGGTAGTGATATGAAAAAAATAAAAGAGCAACTACCCAATAGCATTTTGTCTAGGTGCGCCGGTATATTTCCTTCTATGGCTAACGAATTTTACGATTGCAGTAGAGATTCTTACGTTTACAAAAACAAATGGGACGTTCCAGCTAAACTATTGAATATATTAAATGATTTTTTATTAGAAACCAATTACGACACTAAAACAGGGAACCACATAGAGCATCGCTCTGGAATGCTTAACTTTTCTATTGTAGGCAGAAATGCAGATAAACCAGAAAGACAAAGGTATTTTGATTGGGACAAGGCTAATAAAGAAAGGGCCGCCATAAGTTCATTTGTAAGGTCTCAATTCCCCGATATAGATGTTTCTATAGGAGGCCAAATAAGTATAGACATAAACCCAAGGGGGAGCGACAAATCTCAAGCTTCTCAGTGGATAAGGGAAAACAACAAAGACTCAGAAATTATTTTCTTTGGAGACAAGTGTTATGCTGGCGGGAATGATTACGAGATATGTGAGGACATACGAAAAAATGGAGATGGCCTTTACTGGCCGGTAACTGAGCCCCAAGAAACTATAAGAGTATTATTAAATAACTATTAAAAAGATTTTAATTATTTAAATTAATGTGTTATAATATATTAAGTTCTAATTATGAAAAATGCTGCACTAATACTTACGGCGCTGGTTTTCTCGGTTTTGCCCGCGAAAGCAGAGAAAAAAACTACAGCAGACCATCTTCAAGATGTTTCTGTTACAATCAGAGCCGAAGGGCAATTCTCTAACGGGGAGGGTTCTGGCGTTATTTTTAGTAGAAAAGACGCTGATGGTAATTTAGTGAACTTTGTTTGGACCGCCGCTCACGTTATAGATAACTTGAGAAAAGAAAGAAAAGTAATTAAGGGTGGAGTTCCTAAAACGCTAGTTGAATTTAAAGACCCAATGGTTGTAAAAGAAATTCGACAAGGTGGCCGCACTGTAGGTAGGCTCCAAATGGATGCGGAAGTTTTAAAATATAGCGATGCTGACGACGGGCACGACTTGGCCTTACTAAGGGTTCGAAAATTTAACTTCGTAAGCGATACTACAACTTTTTACTTGGGGGATGAAATCCCAAAACTAGGCACAGACCTGCTCCATGTAGGCTCTTTACTGGGTCAAGCAGGTGCGAACAGTATGACTGATGGAATTTATTCTCAACACGGCAGAATACTGAAGAGTATTAATAAGTTTATTTTCGACCAAACAACATGCACGGCGTTCCCCGGCAGTTCGGGAGGAGGTGTATATTTAAAATCGGACGCAAAATATATTGGTATGCTTGTTCGTGGCGCTGGCGAAGGTTTTAATCTAATTGTTCCTGTTAGAAGAATGAGGGATTACTGTGAAGAGCATAAAATTATGTGGGCGATGGACCCTGCTGAAAAGATGCCCACCGAAGCAGAGCTTAAAAAAATGCCCATAGAAAACGAGCCTAAAGAATCTAAGACGGAAAAGAGTGATATTGAAGAGGCTGCTGATGAAGAGGACTCTGCTAAAAACTTCCCTTTCATGATTAGAATTTATCCGAAGAAAATTGTCGAGCCATCTCTTCAGATAGAGACAATGCCCAAAAAATAAATGCGAAATCCCTTACCCAGACCGCCAGACCCTGACAACAAGATAGCGGCTGTTTTACCTAATTTTGGCGTAGGTGATAGTTTTAACCACATAGGAATGGTTAGGTATCTTGCTACTAAATATGAAAAGGTTTATTTCTTTGCTTGGGAATCTCACAACCCTCACGCCGCGTCTTGGTTTGAGGGGGAGAAAAATATAGAGGTATTGCTTTGCCCGCGAGGGGAACAAAAACTTGCTGCATGGGGAGGTGCGGGGGCTTGGGATGTCAAGAACCATGAGGTTGCTAAAAATATTATAAATTGTGATTGGCATTTAACTGCGTCCCACGTTCTTTATGAGTTTCCTATATCTCCCAATTTTGGAAAGCTGCACGACAGTAGCCGACTTATTTTTGGCTCGGTTAGCCAGATGGAAATACCTTTATCAAATTATGATGCGGTAGGAGTACCAAGGTCTGCGTTTTGGGATTACGCTCTTGTGCGTGACACCGAAGTTTCTGAAAATCTATTTAAAAAAGCAGTAGATGTGTCAGAAGATTATGTTTTTTTACATAACTCTTATGGCATTTATGGCGGGAACAACTGCATGGAAGAGTCTTTTATAAATGACTTTATACAAGAAGATAAAAATAAAGTTTTATTTATTGACCCCAATTTTAATCATTACGAACCAAGTCATAAATGGCACAATGTAGCGAGTCAATTTATAAATGTACCTAATGTTCTGAGCTACAAGAAGTTAATGCTCAATGCAAAAAAAATACTTGTTCTTGATAGCGCATTTTTGTGCATGGGGTATCAGTTAGAACCCAAAACAGACGATTGTTACTACATGTGTAGGCCCCACTTTCTAGGGCATAGTTGGGACTTTGTATATGAATCTTATATGAAAGATTCATCAAAAAAAAGGAAAGTAAAACAATTTAAAAAAATGGATTGCGACCTTTACCAAAAGATGCCATGCCCCATGTGTGGTGCTCCTATGTCTAAATCAAGAGGGCCATTAAGCCCAGAGGCTGTGGAAAAATACAATTCAGAGTTCAACAAACATCTCCAGACGGACAGCGATTGTTGTAATACACCTAATTAAGTCAATTTCATAATTAAATTTTTAAGGCAATCTTTTTATGTATTTTTCACATGCTGAACTGTAATATATTATGTGAACGACAGTTACGAATCAGTCGAAGTAACTGTCAATGGATTTGAAGTTAAAGTCATCACTTATAGTGTTGGTCTAGAGCGTTTATTAATCGTTGACAGATACGACGATATTTCTGATTACCAGCTTATTAGGATAGTGAATTACCTGTACGAAGAGGGGTTTTTATTTAAGCCTGCTCCTAAAGTCGAGCTTGTAAAAAGAGTTTAATTTGATAGACTTTTAATGTGAAAGCATTAGAAGAATATTTCGCTTTTCTGTGGAGTCATTTTCAATATGACTGGGGTATATTTTCAACTCCTTGGGTTTATTGGACCGTAATTCCTTGGTTAGTTTATTTTATGGTCTTTATATGTAAATGGTACGTTTTACTTATCCCAATTACCCTACCATGCACCATACTTTCAGGTCATTTCAAAACCAACAAGAGCATGAAATCTCTTGACATTTCTTCAAAAGTATGCAATAATTAAACTACAATGAAAGACATATTAAAAGAGTTAGAGTCTCGCGCAAAAGCAGTTGAAAAAAGTGTTGTTTGGTGGGAGTCTAAACTTACCGAAACCTTAGACCAGTATGAATCCGCTACAGGAAAAGATGATAAAGAAAAGATGGACGAGCTAACACTCGAAATCAAAACTTTACTAAGAAGAGCGGAGATGGAGAAGGTGGAAATGGCTAAGATTGAATCTGAAATTAATGAAGCATGTGCAAACGCAGCTTTTAACGGAGACTTTTCAGAGTCTCGCAGAAAGAAAAACGATGGCTAAAAAAGAAAAGTGTTATGTGGTTGTTTCGGCAGATAAAAAATATGTGCATGGAGCATTTAAGTTTTCACCAGAAGGTGAAAAAGAAGCCAAGAAGTATGCAAGGGCCTTGAAAAAACAAGGCGGTGAATACTTAGTAGTAGAGAAATGAGCGCGTCTTTGGGTGAAAAGTCTGATAAAGAATTATCTGTTCTAGCCTCGGAACACAACAAAAAAGCATTTGATATTCTTGTAGAAAGGCATGGTGAATATATGATGGCAATATCTCATAGGTATACCGACACCTACCATGAAGCTCAAGACATCTTTCAGAAAGGCTGCTTAAAAGCTTGGAAAGCTTTCCCTAAATTTAGACTTGATTGCCATTTTAAAACTTGGATATACAGGGTAATGAGGAGCGCGGCATTCGATTATAACTCTTGGAAAAAAAGGAAAGCTGAAGTTTCTTTTGAAGCGTACATTGGCCACTACGGTAACAATGGCCCCCAAAATCAAGCAGACGACACGAAAATACCCTCGGCGAAAAACAGCTTGGACATACGAAAAACGCCAAAGTCTAACGACTGGGGTAAAACTCTTTTTGAAATGGTTGTTGAAAAAACAGAGCAGCCAGATAAGCTTTTAGAGATAATCGACAACAACGAAGAGCTTTCTAAAGAGTTGGAGCAAGTTTTAAGCAGTCTTTCCCCTGAACATAAAGAGTGCTTAGTGGCTGTAGCGGAAGGCCTTTCTTACGAAGAGATAGCAAAGATGCAAAAATGTGCGCTAGGAACAGTTATGTCTAGATTATTTTACGCTAGGAAGAAAGCGCAGAAACTTTGTAAAAACATTAAAAACTATAATCAAAATGTGTAACAATTTTGGGGGCGTACTGGATTCGATTTGGGTTCTTACGCCAGATAGCAAGCAGAGGATGATAGTCGGCCTCTTAAATCATCTATCAAGGTAATTCAACTGCCAATAATGTTGATATGGCTCCTTCACTTGCTGAAGCTGATGCGATTCTCGCTAAGTTCGGCTGGGCTGAAGAAGCTGCTGTAACTGCGTAAGTTACCCGTCCTACTCTGGATGCTCGTTAAGGAGCTAGGGCGTCGATAGCGGGCAAAAAACTAGGGCCGAGCAGCACTAGGATAAAAGGTTGCTCAAAACTCGTGTAGGCCGTTTGTCGGTGACATGCCAAGCGAGTATTTAACACCGACTAAGCTTGTAGAAGTCTGAGCCGATAGGCTCCAAAGACAGGGGTTCGACTCCCCTCGCCTCCACCAATTTAAATAGCCTTTAAAAAGGCTGGCATTAAAACATTCTCAACCAAATAAACAGAAAAGTCGTTGTCGCTACGAAAGTGAAGTCCTTCGTATAATCTTGAGTAAGCTACAAAATCTGCTCTTTTGATTAGCTGCTCTTTAAGGTCTGGTCTAATATGCGCGGCAATATGCGCTGCAAAGTATGCTGCCATTGTATGTCCACTAGGGTAAGATGGCGAAGCGGCAGTTCCGCTTTTACTCGCTATTTTTTTATTATACCTTAAATATGTTTTGTAATGTAAAGCCAATTCGTGCGGCCTTGGTCTATTGTAATGAAGCTTCAACTTCATAACGAATGTTTCAATGTCTCCGCTATTTATAATTTCAAAAGCTTTCTTGGGTATTTTTTTTCCGGATATTTTTTCGTAATAGTCATATACAAATGCATACGGCTCTTTGTCCATTTCTTTTAATTTAGACGTAAAGCTTTCGGGGTGCTCTAATTCTGTTATTTCTTTAACCTCAGCAAGTTCTTCTAAAGTTTGTTTACTTGAATTAGCGGGAGGCGGAAAGTCTAAAAGTTTTTTAATATCTAAATCTAAATATTTAAATTCTCTTTTGTCTTCTCCCGGAAATCCATCTGGCCCACGATAAGTTAACTTATCCGCTTCGTTGGCTTTTATTTTGTCGGTGAAATCTATGTTGATGTCTGAGTCCATTTTATATTTTACTTTTCAAATGTTTTGTTTTCCATATAATCTTTTGATAACTTGTCTAATTCTTGAACTGTTTTTACTTTGTCGTCATTTTTTATAAGTTCTTTGTATAAGTTTATATCACTTATCCACTTTCGTCCCGTCCAAAATTGAAACCCCGGAAAACTACATTTGTACTCGCAAATTTTTTGATACCCATCCCCTATGTAAACCCAGTCTAGCTTATTTTCTATTGCGAATTGTAGCTCTTTGACCATGCTGAATTTGCCCAAAAACATCTGGGGTTTATCGTAGTCCCAACAAAACTGTAGCGATGTCATAGCCTTTGCTGACTCATCATGCATTCTACATATTACGTAAGCTCTAAGCAGTCCATCTTCTCTATACTCTCCTATTATTTTTGAGTCTATATCCACAAGACAATCTTCTATGTAGTTTTTTTCTATTGGAAAATTTTTGTATTTTGCATATTTGTGATATACCTCATTAAGCTCCTCTAAATTACACTGAGAAGCGGGTTTAAAATTACTTTCAATACCAGTAGCTGGATTGAGCATTTTTCTAACTTTTTTATTAGTTCTAAACGAAGAAGTCTTCAATCTTACGCTTCTTGCTTGAACCCATACGCCTTGTTCTGTCTCATAAACTTCTCGCCAGCCGTTTTCTAAGGCGAACTTCTCCTCTTGAGGCAAAACATTCTTAGCGAGAACCCAACATACAATCATATCATGTTGCGTCATACTCCCAAAATAATGTTCGTAGTATATTTCCATATTTGTTAAATAATATTACACTATTTTTTTGTGTAATTATATGTGTGAGTTCACGCCAAACTAAACTAAATAAAGAGGTCACTGCTATTAAAAGAAAGGCCAAAAAACTTGGATATAATATAGCAGTAAGCCAAACAGAAGACAACGACTCTTGCATACTAGCCAATGCAGATTTGGAAAAGGAATTAGCTGTGCTTGTAGGGTGCGTAGATGTAAACGGCACGGACGTAATGACCAGCTTTACAATAAACGTAAGAAAGTGGAAGTGGGCCGAAGCAGAAGGCTTTACTAGAAGCCAAATGGTTGACAAGTTAGGTAGTGAAATTTTTTCTAGCGTTGACTTAAAATACATTCCCACCTACCTTAGTGGTGATGAATAACGTACAGGGTAAAGTTTGGGGAGAAACTCAGCCATTATTCTGCAAAAATAACGTAGAAATACACAGAATAGAAGTAAATAAAGGCGGATTCTGCTCAAAACACAAGCACGAGTACAAGTATAATGCCTTTTTTGTTGAGTCCGGCTGTTTAAAAATTACAGCTTGGAAAAATGATTATAATTTAGTTGATGAAACTTTAGTCAAAACAGGTCAAATAACTACCTGCCCACCCAAAGAGTACCACAAGTTTGAAGCCTTGGAAGATACTATAGCTTACGAGATTTATTGGGTAGAATTAAACGAAAAGGATATAATCAGAGAGAATTGCGGGGGAACAGATGACAAATAAGCAAGCTGCATTGAGATTGTTAGACGATTGCATTGAGCAAGCCAAAAAAGATGACGAGGCTCACAAAGCTAACGCAATAGCTAGAAATAAAGCTGAACAGGCTGTCGGGGAAAGTTTTATGGTTCATCACCTCAAGGCTTTACGGTGTCTTATAGAAAACGGCGATGAATGGTACTCAATGTAATGTTTGATTATTTAAAATGTGAATACCCCCTGCCCCTGACAGATGAGATAAAGGAGCAGTTCCCAGATGAAAACTGGGCAGAAATAAACTTTCAAACAAAGTCTTTAGATTGTTACCTAGAAACTTATACCATAGAAGATGACGGTCAAATATACGCAGAAAGAAAAGACAGGTTTATAGATGAAAAAGGGCAAATGCAAGAAAAAGAATTGGGGATAGAAAAAATTGATTGGACAGGGCAATTAAACTTTTACTTTGATTTTTTTACAGAAGAGTATGACTACTGGATAGAGTTTAAAGCATTGGTTTGGAAAGGTGATTTAAAACAAATAGAAGTTTTTGATTTTCATAAAAAAGATAGTAAAGCGAGGCTAGAAACTCAGGAAAAATTTAAAGAAGCTGCCGAAAATACTAAGATTAAACAAAATAAATGGTGGTGGAAATCGTTTAAGTTTTGGTGCTCCTTGGTGAGACTTCCGCTATTTGTGCTAAGATGGGTCTTGGGCCTTATTGTTAAACTTACTTGGAAGCTTGAAAGATGGTTAACAGGCGGAACATTTAGATTTTAAACTTATCTTTTCCAGCGGTTGCTTCGGGGTTTTCATAGGTTAATATATTATAAATTCTTTTAAGCTGGGCAACCCTTTCGTAACAATCTTTTGTTTTGTATCTCCATGCGTTTGTTTCTTCTATTTGTAATTGTCCTTTTAGATAATTTATAAACCACTCTTTATCTGATTTCGTCAAGCGTTGCATTTATTGACCTCATTGTTTTGATTTGTCCTAGTAGGTTTGGCGTATTTTCACACCTAATATAATCGGTCTTAATTGTCAGCGGGTATTGGTTCCTAGTATCAATTCTAACCCCTTCTATTTTCCATTCTGGAACAACTATATCACTCACAAAGTCGTACCACCCTTTTTGTTTTAAAAACCTGTAAAGTGGGTCTATTTTCTCTTTTTCAGATTCTACAATTACGCAATAATCTAAGTCTTTTGCCGCCACCATCGTAAGAAATCTAAAATACAAGCCCTCGGAGGGAGGGTCGGAAGATAAAGTAGACGAAATAATCAAATTCATCTCAATATATATTACACCCTTTTTAAAGAAAATTGAAAAAACATTTCTTATATGATATAATATTTAAAATGAGGTTAGACCATATAGCCTACAGAGTAAAAAACAGGAAAAAAACAGCCAAATTTCTTAAAAGGTGCTTGGGGTATACGCTTGGCACAGAATTTGAAATAGATTTCAGTGATGGGACTAAGGCGGAGTGCCTAGCTTTACTCCCACCAGAAGAGAGGCATCCTGAAATCTCAGAATGGGAGGTGCTTTTAGCTGACGCTCCAGACTCTAAAGGTCAAAAAGTTGAGGCTCAATTCCACCCCTACCACTCTCCCCCTGAAATATTCGTTAGTGACGGACCCAAAGGCTCTATTGTGGGTGACTGGGTTGAGGAAAATGGACCCGGAGTTCATCATATAGCTTATCAAGTAGAAGATGTTGATGCTACAATGAAAATGTGGCTTAATGCTGGTTATGCTGAATTTTATTCGAGCGCACCCTTGAGGTGCGAAGGTTTAGTTCAGGTATTTACAAAGCCTTCTGAGTTGACGGGAGTCATTTATGAGCTTATAAATAGAACTGGAGATGGGTTTTGCAAGGACAACGTAAAAGGATTAATGGAAAGTACAAGAAAATGAGGGATTTCGAAGGTAGGAACTATATCAATGGCGTGTGGCGAGCTACCGCCGACATGTATACTAAAATTAACCCTGCAACCGGAAAGGCGCAAGGTGCGTTCCCCTTAAGTTGCAAGGATGAGGTTGGCAAGGCGCTACTTTCTGCTAGAGAGGCTTTTAAAACTTGGAAAAAGGTTAGTAGATTTACCCGTTCAGATTATTTAAATAAGGTTGCTCAAATAATTGAAAGGGATAAAAATAAATTAGCTACGATTATTTCACTTGAAACAGGGAAAAACTACAACGAAAGTATCGCAGAGGTTAATGAAGCCTTGCACATGGCACAGTTTGCTTTTGGTTCTGGCCGTTATAGTCATGGCGAAGCTGTTTCTTCAGAAATTGCTGAAAAAGATGCGTATATGCTACGAAAGCCTAAAGGTGTAATAGCTATTGTAACTCCATTTAACTTTCCGCTGGCAATAGGCATGTTTTGGAACGCTGCCCCAGCTTTAGTAGAGGGGAATACTATTGTAATTAAACCAAGTGAAGACGCACCAATGTCAACTCAAGCCGCTGTTCAAATTTATGAGGAGGCTGGCATCCCTCGTGGGGTCATTAACTTGGTGCATGGCGATGGTGCTACTGGCGATTTTTTGGTTAGGGGTAATTGCGACCACATCTGTTTTACTGGTAGTGCTGATGTCGGACAACACATTCGTAAAGTTGCTGCTGAATCATGGCACAAAACTACCTCATGCGAATTAGGTAGTAAATCCGCTTGCATTGTTTTTGATGACGTTGAAATTGATTTAGCCATTGAGGCTTCTATTGCTAGTGCATTTAAGCTGTCTGGTCAGCGTTGCGTATCATCTGGTAGAATGATTGTACAGCGAAGTATATACCATGAGTTTTCCGAGAAATTTGCTGCAAAAGCTAAACAAATAAAAACAGGGAACCCATTCAAATCTATGCTTGGCTCATCTGGTTGTCCAGATGGAATGGTTTGGGAAGAGCTAGTACCAAACGAAGATATATACTATGGCCCAATTATTAATGAGCAAGGGTTTAGTAAGATAAGATTCATGAATAAACTGGTACACTCAGACCCAAAAGCTGAAGTGTTACTTGACCCTGTTTACACTGGTGAAAACGGAGCATACTACAGCACTCCAATGGTTTATAAAAGAGAATGGACTAACTGCGATGCAGGTTTTCTAAGGAATGAAGTGTTCGGGCCTCATGTAGCAATAATTCCCTTTGATACAGTCGAGGATGCTATTAGAATTTACAATGATACTGAATATGGTTTAGCTGTTGGAGTGTTGACAAATGACTTTAGAAAAGCAAGAGTAATGAGAGACGAATGCGATGCTGGCATGATATACTGGAACGGAGGTTCAATCGCTGCTGAATCGCACTTAGCTTTCGGCGGTGTTAAAAAATCTGGCAATGGATTTCCTAGTGCAGCAAGAACATTCAGGGCTGTTACCCATGAAATTAGCTGGACTGTTAACCACGCAGACAAATTAACTTTTCCACAAGGAATGAAATAATGAGTAAAATGAGTACACAAGAAGAAAATTGGCATATTATGACTACTTTAGGTATGCCTTGGTCAGATACCAAAGAATTATCCCAAGAGGATAGGGAGTTTTTAATGGCTAGGGTTTCTGAAATTCACCAATACAGAGATTCACAAGAGTCTGCTGAAGCTGATGATGAATCCGGACCAAGAACTCGTAAAGTTTACAAATAATAAAATGGAATTTCACGATTCGAAGCAGTTTGCTGCGGATGACCAACAAGTGGCGTTGGTAGACATAGATGAAACGGTATGTTTTTACGAAGAAGGTAAGAGGCGTTATGATTTAGCGAAACCTCATCAAGAAAACATAGCTAAAATAAACAAAATGTACGACGAAGGTTGGTACATTATTTATTGGACAGCTCGCGGAGGCTCTGAAAAATCTAAAGCGGCTGGCAGATGTTACTATGATTTTACTTGGAACCAGCTAGAAGGTTGGGGGTGCAAGTTTAATGACTTGTCTACCGGCTCCAAAGGTAAGTATATTAAACCAGCTTGCGATTTGGTGATTGATGATAAGTCAAAAAGGATAGAAGAAATATGAAAGCTATAGTATTAGGTGTTGGAAGAATGGGAACCGCCATTGCTTATGCAATGGACAAATTCGGATTTCATGTGGTTGGAATGGACACTAATCCAGATGCGGCAGAGAACATTCCTAAAAAAGTCAATTACGAACAGACGCAAGACGAAGAGGGTAATAACATCGTGGGAGCACCTCGCAATGAGTTTTTTATTGTTAGTAACTCAGAAGATATTTGTAAAGGTTTAGAGGCTCAAGTAAAACCAGATATTGTTATCAGTAGTTTACCTTATTATCAAACTGAAACTGTAGCAAAGTATTGTATAGACAACGGCATTCGCTACTGTGACTTGGGGGGTAGAGTTGACGTTTCTCAAAACATAAATGACTACGCTAAAGAGAACGCAACTAAACCTATCTTTACAGACTTGGGATTGGCCCCCGGTTGGGTAAATATTTTAGCAGAGCAAGGTTATTCAGAGTTACATCACGAGGTTGAAAATGTTAAGATGATGGTCGGTGGCATCCCTGCTATAAAAATAAACCCACCTTTAAATTATGCTTGTACTTGGTCTGTAGATGGGCTTATAAATGAATATGAAGACGACTGTGAGGTTTTAAATAACGGACTCATAGAAAAGGTAAAGGGCATGGATGGGCTAGAGCCAGTGACTTTTGATTTACTGGGGGATGAAGAGCTAGAGGCCTTTTACACAAGTGGAGGAGCTTCCCATTCAATCGCCAGCATGGCAAAAAGAGATGTGTCTAATTGTTCTTATAAAACTATAAGATATAAAGGCCACAGAGATATGGTTAGGCTTTTAATTAGAAATACCAAACTGTCTAAAGAATGCTTACAAGATATTTTTAACAACTGCGAAAATCACACTGGAGATGTCGTGCTGTTAAAGGTAGAGGTGAGTGGTGGCAATGTTACTTGGAAAAAAGAAATCATTGTAGGCTACGACTTGCAATTTACCGCCATGCAAAAGTCAACCGCATTTTCCATATCTTCAGTGGCTAAATTAATGGCAGAGGGATTCTTTGACGAAAGGAAGGTTCAGAACCGAGGGGGTGATATTTCGCTGCCAATAGTATTAAACTATTCGGATGTACCTTTTGATAAATTTAATGAGAACATGAAAGAATTAGGGATTCAATTTTAAAATGGAAATAAAACTAAAAAAAGGGGAAAATGTAGAGAAGGGCATCAAAAAGCTCAAGAGAAAACTATTGAAAGAGAAAACTCTAGATTACGCTAGAGAAAAAAGATACTACGAAAAGCCCACCCGAAAGAAATATAAGAAAGAAAGAAAAGCTAAATATATCCAAAAACTAAAGTCCAAGCAAGAACGCGAATATTGGGGTTGACAACCCATCAAAAACGTGCTATATTCATAGCATGTCAAACGTATTAGAGAAGACAAGGACATATCTAGTGGGCCATATGCAATATGCAAGTGGCCGTGATTGGAGAAAATATGTTGAAGATGAGCTAGAAAAGCTCAACATTATCACTTTCAACCCTTATCGTAAGCCTTTCGTAAAAGACGTAGAAGAGGACGAGGGTGCTCGCCAAAAGATGGCCGAAGATATGGCCAGCGGTTACTACAATGACGTAGCCGAAAGGATGAGAACTGTTCGCAACTATGACCTTAATCTTGTTGATAGGTCTGACTTCATTATTGCTCACATTTTGCCAGATATAGCAAGCTGGGGTAGCGCAGAGGAACTTGTTACCGCAGTTCGAGCGAAGAAACCCGTATTTGTGTCTATGGAAGGGGGTAAGAGTCAAACCCCTTTATGGATTATGGGAATGCTCCCACACCATTACATTTATAACAATATAGAAGAAGTATTAGAAATGATTCACCAAATAAATGATGGCAAAAAGGCTATTGATAGTGACAGGTGGAGATTACTAAGAAAGGAATTAAGATAACTTTGGGGGCAAGGCAAGTATGACTGAAGAAGAACGCCAAAAAGTTATTCTAGAATTAGAACAGCAAGTTCTAGGAGCCAAACCAAAAACCGAAGATGAAGAATGCATTGTTTGTGGATACAAATTGATTGACGGAAAATGTCCTGATTGCCCACCTTATAAAGTATTACATCATCACTACTTAATGGGAAAGAGAAAAGAATATGAAAGATAAAAGCCAACATGACGAAAGGGTTAGAGAGGTAGTTTCAAAACTACGAAATGTTCAAAAAGCTTTGTCCGGTAAAGGGGATGTGACAAATGTAATAATGCACGCGATTGGTAACGAGAATTTAACGAAAGACCAGCAGCGTGCTGCGGCTGTTGAACTAGTCGGCTCGGTTGCCACTGAACAGTGGTTCAAAGAAAACGAGATAAAAGCTCATGAAGCTACCGAAGGTAAGTTTAACACTAAATCCCCAGCATCTGCCCTTGCCAGCGGACAAGAGAAAAGGACATGTCATAGTCAATTTATTTTCGATGATGCTTTAATTGAGTTAGATAAATTTAAAACATTCCCAAGAAATTTTGAAAAATTAGGCATCTCTGGAACGAATGTCGCCAACAAATACTCTTTGTCCATATTAAATCAAAATTACATAATCCCATACGTTGACTCTCTAGTTAAAGCTTACTGTAGTGTTCCTGATTTTGAAGCGCACGAAGACTGGATGAGGCAGACTGGACTTAACAACGAGACAGATGGCCATGCTAGAGTAACAACCCACGAAAGCCTAGAGTTACTTAAATACTGGGCGGCCTTGAAAGCAGAAGAAAGAAATGTAACAGTGCGAATAGATGAGAGTCATGCAAGAAGAATGGATGAGGTGTCAATAGACCCTAAAATAGCTAAACAAGATTGGAAGAAGCAGTTTTTTCATTTATCAGATGCATATACAATTGAATTTGGAAACAAATATTCTTTCTTGCTAACCTTTTCCTCTCCCAAAGAGTCAGATTACTTCAATATTAATTATAAATTTTTAAGGAAGTTGGTTTTGGATGCCATTGATTTATATTCAAAGGCGGCTGATTCGAACCCTCAGTCAGAGGGGGCTGTGGCGTACAGTAAAATACCAAAAGAAAAACGAGAGGGTTTTAATAGATTTGCTATGCAACAATTAAGGTCAAAGTTTTCTTCAAGTTTGCATTTTTTATATGAAGAAAAGATTCCTGATAGCAAATATAAAGAGCGAGGCGGAATGATAGGCTGGCTTTATTTTAATAGTTACGAAGACTTTGAAGTTTTGATAAATCGCGGTAAAAGAGAGGACTCAAGAATTGAGGGGTCGATTTTAAATAAATTACTTATGTGCTTGTCTCTTTTGAATTTTTCTCACAAAAGAGAGTTTGTGACAAATAATAAATCACTTACGATAAACCAAAGGAAAGCAGCCAAGGGGCTTCCGCTTAAAAAAGAAAAAGCATCCTATAAAGAATTGACTAGTGAAAAAATCATAGATATACCTAGAAAAGAGTATTTTAATTCTATGAGAACAACAGGCAAAGGAGGTACACATGCATCTCCGAAAGGTCACGATAGGAACCAATACTCAAGGACATACAGGCATGAAAAATACGCAGCAAGCGGGCTACAAGGTAAAACTGTAATGGTAGGTAGCGAAGACGGAATAAAAGTTAATGGCGGCGCGCAACAACACCAAAAGATAATTTACAACGTAAACCCTAAATCAGAAATGGTAGAA
>CEQX01008877.1_pt1 | contig 21963 bp, 24 predicted proteins | sample 356261 | NCBI WGS metagenome assembly CEQX01 (sample SAMEA2621076, study PRJEB7988) | marine metagenome | isolation source: saline water (ENVO:00002010), including | reverse complement strand
GCAGTTTTAGAGTCCATTTATGCTGGCTGTTATAGTATTTTGTCGTCTATACCGCCTCATTTAGAAATTTCGCCACCCAAGGAAAGATGTTATTTTGTAAATCCATTTAATAAATCTGAAATAATTGACTCTCTAACATACGCAAAAAAAAATATAGAAGACATTAGATCTTCAAGAGATCTTTCTAAAGAACATGCTGTAAAAAACTTTAGTGTTGAGAGAATGCTAGGTGAATATCATGAAGTGTATGATTGGTTAATCCATAGAAGATAATTTCTTTTTATATGATCTAGCATGAGTATGAATATTTCAGAAATAACAGGCCAACCTTGCTCAGGCAAATCTACATATATTTCTAGAATATTTTTAAATAACCAAGATCATGAGACCAATAATGGTGGCTTTATCCAAAAATTTTATTTCTTTTTTAACGGAGTCATTTATTTAGAAACTTTTAGAATTAGAAAATTACTTGAATGGTCTTTGAAAGAAGATGCCTCTATTTTCTTCAAACTAAATATATTTCGAAATGCAGTATCAAAATTTGGAATGTTCAATAAAAGGAATGTAATTAATAAAAAAAAGAGTCGAAACTTCATGCTAGATGAAGGCATTTCTCATCTGCCTTTTTTATTTTTAGAAACTGATACAAATATTGTTGTTGACTTTATGTTGAATGAGTTACAACAAGTTAATGTTGTTTTCTTAAAGTCTCCTGGAAAAGAAAAAATAAAAGAGAGATTGGAATTTAGAGGTCATAAAAGGTTAAGATTTTTGTCGACTGCCTATTTCGTTAGTAGAAATGATGAAATTGAAGAAGCATTGATCCAGTGCTACACCTATATCTGCCAAGACTTTAAAGTGATTTAGCATGTTAAATATATTTCAGGATTTATTTGAATCATTGCACATTAATGACATACAGTTTTGTAATTGGAAAGGTCATCACACAGTTGAAAAGCATCTTAGAGGTGATGGAGATTTAGATTTATTCGTTCCTTTAAGTTTTAAGGATCAATTTGAAGAAATATCAAATGAGTTAGGATTCAGGAGGGTTATATCTTTCCAAGCAAGTCATGAATTTATAGAGCATTACTATGGCTTTGATGAAGTGTCATTTAAGTTTGCCCACATCCATGTGTATTTTAAGTTAGTAACTGGAGAGCACGTATCCAAGAACTATATTCTTCCCTTAGAAAAATACTTAATAGAGAATCAGGATGGAGATGAGCTCTTGCCGCTCATAAATGATAAGGCAAAACGATCTATATTCTTAATACGATATTTCCTTAAAATTGGTTCAGTTTACGGAATCATTCAATATTTTAGAGAGAAAAATAAATACTCTTTCGAATGGGAATCATTTCAGAAAATTGATGGTTATGAAGGCATACCCGAATTAAATTTGTCAGGTGAAGAGTTGGAGCATTTTGAACAAATCTACGAATCTTTAAATCCCATTAAACAAATTCTAACGTCCATTAATCTAAAGAAAAATCTAAAAAGATTCAGGAGAAAAACTTATCTTGATCTTCTTATATTTGAATCAAAAAATTTAATTCAGAGATTAATTAATAAATACTTTACAAAGAAAAAGAAAGTCTTAGACCCCGGTCTAGTTGTAGCCGTGTGTGGATTAGATGGATCAGGTAAATCTTCTATTGTTGAAGCTTTGAGAAAGAATTTTTCTGAAAACTTTTCAGTAAAAATCTACCATCTTGGTAGACCAAGATCCAATTTCTTAACTTTATTAATTAATCCATTAATTTTTATTTACAGTCTCTTTAAAAGATTCAGGAAAAAGAAAGAAGGACAGTTTTCAAAAAATAAACGTATATCATTAGTCTATGCGATTCGGTCTGTGCTTCTAGCTTACGACAGAAAAATCGAATCTCAAAGAGCAAATAGATTTGCTAAAAAAGGATATCTTGTTATTTGTGATAGATATCCCGGACTCATTACAGGCAAAATGGATTGTCCAAGAATTTATGAAGATCCCAAAAGAGGTTCTCTTTATAAATTTTGTTATCGTCTTGAAAAAAGTTTATACATGTCAATAAGACCGGCAGATGTAATCATGCATTTATCAGTTCCTTTAGACGAAGCTATTAAAAGAAATAATAAAAGAGAGAAATTTGGTAAGGAGACTGAAGCTGAACTCCGTGAACGTTATAATGTAAATTCTGGTGTTCAATTTTTGGCTGAAGATTATCACCATATCGATGCCACTGTTCCTTTTCAAGAAGTATTATTAGTTACAACCAGTTTAATTTGGAATTTCAAAATGAAATGAATAAATTTGATTCTTGACAGAAAATGAAAAAGATTTTTATGTTTGTTAATGTCGATTGGTTCTTCTACTCGCATAGGTTGCCTATTGCTAATGCATCTCGTGAGCATGATATTAATATGTTTGTCTTCACTGAAATCACTGATAAAGAAATAAACCAAACACCATTAGAATACAGAATGGTCCAGAGCCCATTAACTCGTAAATTAAATAATCCTTGGTCGCTTTTTTCTGAGTTTCTGAGTGCTCTTTTTCTAATTTATAGAGAAAAGCCTGATGTTATTCACGCCGTTACTATTAAGCCAATCTTATTTACGGGATTGATAGCTAGGCTCACTAAAACACCATTTGTTGCTGCTATCTCTGGATTTGGTCCAGTTATGGAACAAAATAACTTTATAAAGAAATTGCGTTTCAAAATGGTTCTTCTAATTTATCGATTTATCTTTTCTTCCGAAATTGTAAATACAATATGTCAGAATGAAAATGATAAAAATATTCTTCTACAACATAGTCTTTGCGATAAATCTAAGATAACAATCATTCCTGGTTCAGGAGTTGATTTAAGAAAATTTAAACCCAGCACTACAGGGAAAACTTGCGATAAAGTTTTAATGGCATCTCGGATTTTAAAAGACAAAGGTGTTGAGGAGTATTGTTCTGCAGCAAAATTATTTAAGAGAACAGATAAAAGAAATGTAAAGTTTATGCTTGCGGGCCCTATAGACAAATCAAGTCCGTCTTCAATTTCTGAAGAGGATATTAACAAGCTTTGTTTGGATAGTGATGTTGAATATCTTGGAGCTGAAAAAGATTTAGAAAATTTATTAGCTTCTTCGTCAATCTTCGTTTTACCTTCATATTATGCAGAAGGAGTTCCTAAAGTCCTGCTAGAAGCTTCAGCATGCGGAGTACCTATCATTACAACTGATCATCCAGGATGCAGAGATGCAATCATAAATAACGAAACTGGACTGTTAGTAAAAATTAGAGATTCAGAGGCTATTTACCAAGCAATAAAATATATGTTTGACAATCCTCAGATAATGGAAAAAATGGGAAAAGCCGGCAGAGAGCTTGCTGAAAATTCTTATAATGAAAGTGAGGTAGTAAAACTGCATTATGATGTCTACAGCAAAGTAACAAAAAAATAAATTAGATTATTTATTTGCTTTAAGATTGAACATGAAATCAGCTTCCAAAAAGACTAATAAAATATGAGATCCCTTATTACTGGCTCGTCGGGTTTTATTGGAAGTAGATTATGCGATCTTCTCGAAATAGAAGGACATGAAATTATAAAGATCTCTAGAAAAACTGGTCAAGATTCAACAAACAATCTAATTTGTGATTTAGAACAAGATACTCTTGAAGATAAGTTAATGACCGGTGTAAACAATGTTTTCCACCTGGCAGGATATGCACATGATCTCTCAAATCCTGAAGAAGCAAGAGACAGATATTATAATTTGAATGTCCGAGCAACTAAAAATTTGGCCACTCAAGCTGCAGAAAATGGAGTTGAGAAATTTATTTTCATAAGCAGTGTAAAAGCAGAGTTGGTAAATTTGAATGATAATCAGAAAAATAAAAATCTAGGAATTTATGGAGCAACAAAAAGAGAAGCAGAGCTCGAGCTTGTAAAGCTTTCAAGCAAGACAGATATGAAAATCCATATAGTTAGACCCTCGTTGGTTTATGGATCAGGCGTAAAAGGAAATCTTCTAAATATGAGAAATGCAATAGAACGTGGTTGGTTCCCTCCCTTGCCTAATATAAAAAATACTAAGTCTTTGATACATGTTGATGATCTAGTTAGAGCAATATTATTGGTATTTGAAAGAGGTATTGATCAAGAAATATACAATGTGACAGACGGACAAATTTATACAACGACAGAGATATATGAAACATTATGTCGCATCGTAAAGAAAAAACCCTCTTCTTTGAGGTTACCGTTTTTTTTCATAAAAATAATGACTTTTTTACCTAGAGGGATCGGTAAGAGAGTAAAAAAATTATTAGACAGCGAAGAATACTCATCTAGTAAAATAGAGTCCTTAGGATATGATGCAAAATTAAGACTAGAAAATTTTAATGAAACGCTTTTTTGATATATTTTCATCTATGATTTTGCTTGTGGTACTTGCCTTACCACTCATATTTGTATCCGTTTTGATTCTATCAACTTCTAAGGGCCCCTTTTTGTATTGGTCAAGAAGAATTGGCAAGGATAATTCTTTTTTCTTCATGCCAAAGTTCCGAACCATGATGTTAGAGGCGCCTGAAGTGGCTACTCATTTACTGGAGGATGCCGCATCTTTTTATACTCCTGTTGGCAGATTGCTTAGAAAATATAGTATTGATGAACTACCTCAACTCTATTCTGTTCTGAAGGGTGATATGTCTTTAGTAGGACCCAGACCTGCACTTTATAATCAAGATGATTTGATCTCTTTGAGAACGAAAGCAGGGATTCACAGTTTAAAGCCTGGAATAACTGGTTTCGCGCAGGTAAGTGGAAGAGATAGCATTTCTATAGACAGCAAAGTTTATCTAGATAAGGAATATTTAGAACGTAAATCATTTATATTTGATTTATACATAATTTGGCTTACTGTGGTAAAGGTTTTGAAGAGAGATGGAATATCTCACTGAAAAATTAAATCAAATATCCGTATGAATCTTAGAAAAATTCTAATCTCAACCTCAAGATTTAATAAGAAACTTATGGTTTCAATGACAGATTTCATCTGTCTCTGCGTAGCTACATTATTTGCCCTAGCAATTAGTGATGTTAGCTTGGGCTCAATACATTTCGAACAATTCCTAAGATTATTTTGGCTGCCTTTATTTTGTGTATTAGTTTTTTGGAATCTAGGGGTTTATGACTCAGTTGTAAGGTACCTAGATATCTCGGTAATTATAATAATAGCCAAAGCTATTTCAGTTACGTTTTTTATAAATATATTTTTTAGATATTTATATGGAATCTTTTTAAATTTCTATAATCCGCCAAATGCAGAGCCCTTAGTCACTTATGTTGGTTGGCTTGTAGGCTTATTAAGTTTTGCGTTTTTGATAATTACTTTAAGGCTAATAGCTAGTTTATATTTAGTTGATAGGAACTCTGAAAAGAGGGTTGCAATTTATGGTGCAGGTTCAGCAGGAATCCAATTAGCTAGTGCATTGAGAGTTAGCGAAGAAATGCAACCCATTGCGTTCATCGATAAAAATCCTGCATTGCAAGGAACTAATCTCGGAGGTATCAAAGTATTACGTCCTGAAATGTTAAAACGTCTTTCCCAAAGAGGAAAAGTCGACGAAGTGCTCATTGCCATGCCATCTGCTTCAAAAACGACTTTAAGGAACCTATTGAAGGAAATTGAAGATTACTCTTTGAAAGTGAGAATCCTTCCAGGATTGGCTGATTTAGCTCAAGGAAAGATTTTAGTTTCAGAATTGAAAGAAGTTGACATATCAGACTTACTTGGCAGGTATGAGGTAGAAGCAAATAAAGAGCTGATAAATAAGAATATTAAAGACAAAGTGGTTTTGATAACTGGTGCAGGCGGATCGATTGGTTCTGAAATATCTAGACAAGTTATAAAGAATAAGCCAAAAAAAATCATACTTCTAGATTCTAATGAATATGCTCTTTATTCGATCCAAAGAGAAATAGAAGAATTTTCTGGAGACCAACTGGTCTTTAGTCTTCTTACAAACGTAAATAATAAGAAAAGAATGACTGAAATTTGTAAATCATTCCAAGTTGATACAATTTATCATACTGCAGCTTACAAACACGTACCTCTAGTTGAAGAAAATCCTTTTGAAGCAGTATTTAATAATATCTTGGGCACTAAAACTTGTGTGGAGGCAGCAATAGAATCAAATGTTGAGACTTTTGTCCTTATCTCCACGGATAAGGCGGTGAGACCAACGAATATTATGGGAGCTACAAAGAGGTTTGCTGAATTAATTCTTCAATCAACTTCAGGGGAATGTGATACGAGGATGACAATGGTTAGATTCGGAAATGTTATAGGCTCTTCTGGGTCGGCCATACCTCTATTTCAAAAACAAATTAAGGATGGCGGCCCCGTTACCGTCACTCATCCTGAAGTAGTAAGGTATTTCATGTCTATACCTGAAGCAGCTGAGTTGGTTATTCAAGCTGGAGCACTTGGAGAAGGTGGAGATGTCTTCGTTTTAGATATGGGCGAACCTGTAAAAATATATGAATTAGCAAAGAGATTGATAAATTTGAGCGGTATGGAAGTGAAAGATAAAGATAATCCTGATGGCGATATAGAAATTATTTTTACAGGACTGCGCCCTGGTGAAAAACTTTATGAAGAGCTTTTAATCGGGGACAATGTAAATGCCACAATACATAAACAGATATATAGGGCAGAGGAGGAATCAATTACTTCTGTTGAGGTTGATAAGTTTATCGATCTGCTGAAAGAATCTGAGAGGAATGGAGATTTGGTTGCTTTGAGAGACATTTTAAAAGAGGTTGTAACTGGCTTTGTACCTGAAGAAGAGATAGTTGATGTCGTTTACAAACAAAAAAATAATTAGCATTTAGACAATTTTGTTTACTTTTATAAATTCAATTGAAGATTTAGCTTTCTTGAATGAGGAGCTACTGAAGAAGCCTTTTGTTGGTGTCGATACAGAGTTTAGGCGCACCACCAAAGATAATATGCGCCTTGCGCTTTTGCAGATTAATGACGGAGAAGAAATTTTTTTAATTGACACGTTACTTATAGATAGCCCTGAGCATCAGGTTAGCTTTCTTTTCGATAATGACGTCACAAAAATATTCCATTCCTGTAAGGAAGATTTAGAAGCTATATATGCTTGGACTAATAAAGTAATGACTAACCTATTTGATACACAACTAGCGAATGCTTTTCTTGACAGTGAATATTCCATAAGCTACCAAGGATTGGTAGAAAAAAAACTTGATATTGTTTTAGATAAAAAGGAAACGAGATCCAATTGGTTAAGAAGACCCCTTTCCGATGCTCAATTAAAATATGCTGCATTAGATGTTGAATATCTTATTCATCTATATAGTGAGCAAAAAAAAGAACTTGATCACTCTAATAAGCTTGATTGGTTCAACGAAGACATTAAGAAATTAATTAATTTTACTTTCAGTTCAGATTTGAACTCTGTGGAATTTGTTCGCACATTGACTAAAGCGCAAGAAAATGAACTTTTAATAAATTTTAATAAAGTCATAGAGAAAATAGCCGCTAAAGAAAATATCAATGTGACATTATTTTTTTCAAAAAAAGCCCAAAAGGATTTCATAAGGAAAGTACTAATTCAGGGAATTGAGAATGCATTCGAAGGTGTTACAGAGTGGAGGAAGGAATTACTGCATGAAGATGTAGTTTATCTAATGAAGTGATATGTTTTGGTTTTTGTATATAGCTATCACGTTTTTTTTTAGTCATTTGATAGCATGGTCCATCAGGAATCACTATTCAGTAATTATGTTTTTCTTACTAGTTTTATTTCTCACTCCGTCTCAAGTAGAAGTTGGTGGAGACAGTATTTCTCCATCACTTTTTACTTTCATATATGGTTTAGTTTTAGAAAAGGATTATTCTTTGAGAGTTTTAAGACCTCTATTTATTACATTACCTATCACTATAATTTTTTCTAGCCTCTTCCTTTTTATTAGAAGAAAACTCTTTCCACATTAAGAGTATTGAGATTGATGAAGCCGATGGCATTCTTGCCTTTTTGCAAACCGGCAGATTCTCCTGGATTAAAAACTAGAGTTTTATCATAAAATTCTTCTCTGTATCTGTGAGTATGCCCATGAAGAACTAAGTCGATATCCTTATTTTCATCCAAGAAATTATCTATCAAGTCAGGTTCATGAAAAATAACTATTTCTCTATTACACTTTTTTATTTGATAAGGAGGTTCTTGGATTTTAAAGTTATTCTCTGCAGCTACCTCTTTTAACCCAAACTCAGATCTATCGTTGTTACCAAATACTAAAAAAAGCTTAGACTCTAACTCAGCGAATTTTCTTAACGAATTGGCATTTGTTATGTCACCTGTGTGAATAACTAAGTCAACCGATCTCCTATTAAATAAAGAGATAATTTGATCTATATTCTTTAAATTATTGTGGGTATCGCTAACAACACCTAAAAGCATACGGCCTTATACTTTTTCAAGTATATGGATTCCGCAAGCACTACCAAGTCCTATAACGTGTGTAAGACCAATTCTTGCATTTTCAACCTGTCTATCTCCAGCTTCACCTCTGAGATGTGTGCAAACTTCATATATGTTAGCAATACCTGTTGCTCCAAGAGGATGACCTTTCGAAAGCAAGCCTCCTGAGACATTTACAGGTATTCGGCCTCCCAATTCAACTTCGCCTTCGTCGATCAGTCTTCCGGCTTCGCCATCATCGCATAGGCCAAGATTTTCATAATGCAACATTTCAGCAGTAGCAAAACAGTCATGAAGCTCAACAAGGTCCACATCACTAGAGTCTAAGCCAGCCATTTCATAAGCTTCTGATGCAGCTTTTCTTGTACAAGAATTCACATCGGGCATTACTAAATCTCTTTCTTGATATGGATCACTTGTCATCACAGAGGCCTTAATCCTTACTGCTCTTTGCATTCCAAGTTCTTTAGCCTTCTTTTCTGATACCAAAACTGCTGCTGCTGCTCCATCAACATTCACAGAACACATCAATTTAGTGTTGGGATAAGATATCATTTCAGCATTCATTACTTCATCCAATGGCGTCTCTATTTGATACCTCGCTTTTGGATTCATTGTTGAATGATGATGATTTTTAACAGATATTTTTGCAAATTGTTCGAAAGTAGTACCATATTTTCTTGCATGCTCCATACCTGCTTCAGCAAAGACAGCTGGCATGGTTCCTGATCCCAGAAGACCTTCTTTAGGGATACCAGAACCTCCTCCAGCACCACCCAGAAGCCCAGTTCCCATTTGCTCAACTCCTACTGCAAGTACAACATCATATAGACCTGCTTTTATAGATGTCCAAGCCTCTCTGAAAGCTGTTGCCCCTGTAGCACAGGCATTAGAGCAATTCACAACTGGAATTCCAGTTTGTCCAATCTCTTGGAGAATTCTTTGTCCAACCATTGCATTAGCTTGTCCTAAGTTTCCGCAATAAAAAGCCTCCATATTGCCTATATTAAGCCCCGCATCATCTAATGCTAATAAAGCTGCTTCTGCACCTAAATCTGGGACTGTTCTTTCTGGAAATCTCCCAAATTTAATCATATCAACACCTAAAACATACACATCGCTCATATTTTTCTCCCTTATAAAATTGGTTTAAAGAAATAGCTAATATAACTATTCCCATCTTTATCTTTTCTACCTAAGGCATCATCAAAGACAACTTCAACAGGCATATCGAAATTTATCTTTTCAGGATCAGGCTCACAATCAATTAGATTTCCTTTTACGGTCCCACCACCGTCTAAATCTACAATGGCAGATATATATGGGACATCTATTCCAGGAAATGATCTAAAAACAATAGAATAAGAATAAAGTTTTCCTGTGGTACTCAATTTTATTGGCCCCAATGTTCCTCTAGCAAAACATTTAGAACACACTGTTCTCTCGCCCAAAAAAATTGATTCACAATCTTTACACTTATATCCTTCCAAATAGGGTTCTTCTCCATCTGGAAGCTTAAGATAATCTACAACAGGTAAACTCATTTTTTCCCCTTTAATAAAGATTCTAGTTTTATATATATTAGAGTCAATTACAATAGCTTTCATATGAGTTTTTGGAAAGCAGGAATAGGCGGAATGATCGGGTTTACCATTGGTGGGCCAATTGGAGGTATTTTAGGAGCAATTATTGGTTCTAAACTATCCAATGATGATCAGTCAGAACCAACCAATAACCAAAAAAATCAAGCGGCTTTTTTTACAGCTCTGTTTGCATGCTTTGCAAAAATCGCAAAAGCTGACGGAAGAGTTTCAAGAGATGAAGTAGATAAAGTGGATGATTTTATTAAATCGAGATTTAAATTCCCTCCCGAACAAAGGGCATTTGCTATCGATATATTCAACCATGCAAAAGATGATCAAAACTCTTTTGAAGATTATGCAAGTCAGTTGTCAGCATTATTGTCTTCCAACCCGTCTGCGTTAATTATGTTTTATGAGCTTTTATTCGAACTTTCTATGGCGGATGGTCGTCTGGATCCAGAAGAAGAGAGGCTTTTACTTCAAGCAATAAGTATATTCAAAATTGATCCTGATTTAATGGACATAAATAAAAAGAAGTTCGGCGCAAATATTGCTGACGCATACTCAATTTTAGGAGTAAATCAGAATATGTCTTTCAAAGAAATAAAGACTGCATATCAAAGAAAAAGAAAGGAGTTTCATCCAGATACTCTATTGTCTAAAGGACTGCCTGAAGAGCTTCTAGACAAAGCCAAAGAGAAGTTTATAGAAATTCAAGGAGCATTCGAGCAGATAGAGAAACAAAAGAGATAAATAAATAAGATTTCCAAATAGATTTATTTTATTATTTAAACTATGTCAATATTCATTTCGGGTACAGGTTTATTTACTCCAAAAGAATCCATAACTAATGATGAGCTAGTTCATAGTTTCAATAATTACGTATCAATATTTAATTCGGAAAACAGAGACTTAATTGAATCAGGAGATCTAGAACCACTTACACCTTCCTCTTCGGAATTCATAAAAAAAGCTTCAGGAATTGAACAAAGATTTGTTCAGGATAAAACCGGAATTTTAGATGTGCAAAGAATGAAACCCCGTCTTAAAGAAAGATCTAATTCTGAGTTATCAATTCTTGCTGAAATGGCTGTAAGTGCCGCCAAAGAAGCCATTGAACAGGCAGGAGTAGAAGCTTCTGAAATTGATGCTGTAATTTGTGGATGTTCAAATCTTCAGAGGGCGTATCCTGCTATAGCTATTGAAGTTCAAGAAAAAATGAATATATCTGGTTATGCTTATGATATGAATGTGGCCTGTTCATCTGCAACTTTTTCGATACAAAATGCTTTTAATGATATCCAATCCGGAGTTGCTAATAAGATCCTTGTTGTGAATCCTGAAATTTGCTCAGGACATTTAAATTTTAGGGATAGGGACGCACATTTTATATTTGGAGATGCTTGTACGGCTATAATCCTTGAAAAGGATAGTTCATCTGTGAATGCGTTTGAGATAATTGGAACAAAATTACAGACTAAATTTTCTAATAATATTAGAAATAATTTTGGGTTTTTGAATTTACCTGAGGACTCGGATCCAAGTTCCCCCGATAAATTATTCATACAACAAGGTAGAAGCGTCTTTAAAGAAGTTGTTCCGATGGTTCAAGAGCACATTGCCGATCATCTAGGTAATTTGAATATAGAAATATCAAAAATAAAGAGATTATGGCTTCATCAAGCTAACCTTAATATGAATCAGTTGATTGCTAAAAGGCTATTAGGAAGAGATCCCGAGGAACATGAGATGCCAATTACTTTGAATGATTACGCTAATACGAGTTCGGCAGGTTCTATAATTGCTTTTCATCTTACAAAAGAAGATTTTGTTACAGATGATATAGGGATTATTAGCTCCTTTGGAGCCGGATACTCAGTTGGCAGTGTAATTCTTAGGAAGAAATAAAATGAAAATCATATTTACTTTTCATGCATACTTGAAGAGCTTTGAAAAAGTTGATTTTATACCTTTGCTCTTAATGAGACTCTATCTTTTCTATGTTTTTTGGTTTGAAGGGGTAGGAAAAATAGATTATTTTGATAAATTTTCAAGTTACTTGGGCACTTTAGGTATCCCTTTTCCTGATATTTTCACTTGGTTAGTCATTCTTGTTGAGGCTGGAGGTGGAGCTCTCATTTTGGTTGGGCTTTTCGTAAGATGGGCATCTGTTCCTTTGTTGATAGTCATGACTTTTGCAGGATACTTAGTGCATTATCAAAATGGCTGGCCTCATGAAGCAAATGGAATTGAATTCGCAGCAACTTATAGTCTTATGCTAATGACTCTTTTGTGTTTCGGTGGAGGGAGGTACTTGTCCTTAGATTATTGGGTATCTAACAAAAATTAAATGAAATATTACGAGGTAGATGAAAATCTTTCAGGACCAATTCTGAAAGTAAATGAATGGATTAATGAGGCCGAACTAGATTCAGTTTCTTTACCTCATGCTATGAGTGTATCTTCCATAAATCATGAAGGAAGGCCTGCATCAAGAATGGTCCTATTGAAAAGAATATCTAATGAAGGTTTCGTTTTTTTTACTGACTATGAGGGAAATAAAGGAAAACAGATTATTGCATCTCCATTTGTAGCTCTTACCTTTTGGTGGGCAAAAACAAACAAGCAAATAAGAATAGAGGGCGAATGTTCAAAAGTTTCTGAAAAGGAAAGTGATGATTACTTTCATTCAAGGCCTAGAGGATCTCAAATATCTGCTTCGGTCTCTTTGCAAAGTAGCGAATTGGAATCTTACGAATCTTTAGAAAAAAAATCTAAACAATTTGAAGCAAAACATTTGAACAAAAATATTGAGAGACCTAAAAGATGGGGTGGTTTTATGGTTAGGCCTACATCTATAGAGTTTTGGATTGATCAAAAGAACAGATTACATAAAAGGGAACTTTATACTAACAATGACTCTGTTTGGGATATGGTGCTTTTGTCGCCATAAATTCAAATTTAATTTACAATGTATTTTTAAACTACAAGTGCCCCTTAGTATGGGTCACCACTGATTATGCCATCTATAACCCTTCCTGATAATACCGTAAGGAACTTTGACAAACCTTTAACGATCGATGAGATTGCTAAAGACATTGGATCTGGCCTAGCAAAGGCAACCGTAGCAGGAAAAATCAATGGAAAATTGGTTGATGCTTCCGAGGTTATTTCATATGACTGTAATCTAGAAGTGATTACTTTGCAGTCGGAAGAAGGAATAGAGATAGTTCGACATTCCTGTGCTCACCTTCTTGCTCATGCTCTAAAACAAATTTATCCAAAAGCACAGATGGCAATAGGGCCGGTTATTAAGAATGGCTTCTACTACGATATCAAGCTAGATAAAAACCTTACAGAAGATGATTTAGTTGAAATCGAGAAGAGAATGAAAAAACTTGCCAAAACTAAATATGACGTGGTTCGCGAAGTTGTCACTAGAGATAAAGCGATAGATACTTTTAAAAAAAGAGATGAGCCCTACAAAGTAAATTTGGCTGAGGAAATTCCTGATGATGAGATTATAGCTCTCTATCATCATGAGGAATATATTGATATGTGCAGAGGACCTCATGTAACTAATATGAGGCATTTACAGGCATTTAAATTAACCAAAGTCTCAGGTGCATACTGGAGGGGAGATTCTAAAAATGAAATGTTACAAAGAATTTATGGTACGGCATGGTCTAATTCTAAAGAACTAGAAAATTTCATCCATCAACAGGAAGAAGCTGAAAAAAGAGATCATCGAAAATTGGGTAGGCAACTTGATCTTTTTCATTTCCAAGAAGAAGCACCAGGAATGGTTTTTTGGCATCCAAAGGGTTGGTCCATATACACAGCTTTGAAAGACTTCATAAGATCCAAACAAAATGAATATGGATATGAAGAAATAAATACGCCACAAATTGTCGATAGGAAATTATGGGAAGCTTCAGGTCACTGGGAGAAATATCGAGAAAATATGTTCATCACTGAGATTGACGAGGAACATGCCAATGAAAAAAGGATTAATGCTCTAAAGCCAATGAATTGTCCATGCCATGTTCAAATATTCAACCAAGGACTAAGGTCATACAAAGATCTTCCTATAAGATTCTCTGAATTTGGATCTTGTCATAGGTACGAAGCTTCAGGTACCTTACATGGCTTGATGCGAGTAAGAGGATTTACCCAAGATGATGGTCATATCTTTTGCACCGAAGATCAAATACAAGAAGAAACAAAGAAGTTTATTGAGCTTTTATCGGATATATATTCACAATTAGGATTCGATGCTTTTGAAATTAAATTTTCGACTAGGCCTGAGGTGCGCGCGGGTTCTGATGAAGTTTGGGATAAAGCTGAACTCGCTTTGGAGAATGCAATAAAAAATTTAAATTTTCCTTATGAGATAGTTGAAGGTGATGGAGCATTTTATGGACCCAAACTAGATTTCGTCTTAATAGACGCTTTAGGTAGAGAATGGCAATGTGGTACATTTCAGGCAGACTTTATTCTTCCTGAAAGATTAGATGCAAAGTTCGTCGGCATGGACAGTGAAAGGCATTATCCAGTAATGATTCACAGAGCTGTTCTTGGTTCTTTTGAAAGATTTCTGGGTGTTTTAATTGAACATTACGGTGGTGCTATGCCAGCTTGGTTATCACCAATTCAGGCGCAAATATTGAATATTACAGATAAACAAGCCGAATATTGCCAAAAAATAGCATTTTTATTGAAAAAAAGGGGATTTAGGGCTCATTCGGACTTGAGGAATGAGAAGATCACTTATAAAATTCGCGACCACTCTTTACAGAAGACACCTTTTCTTCTGATTGCAGGAGACAGAGAAATGAAAAACAATTCTATTTCTGTTAGAGCAAGAGGAGGAGAAGATCTTGGAGAGATGTCAATTGATGATTTCATCCAAAAGCTTCAGAATATTGTGGAAGAAAAATTATAATTAACAGGAGAATCACATAGCACAGAGAAAATCTTTTAAAAAGTCTGAAAAACGTCTACCTATTAACGGTGAAATAAAGGCAGACAAGATAAGACTTATCAGTGAGTCCGGAGAACAGTTAGGAATTTTAAGCCTCCCAGAGGCCTTAGCTAAAGCAGAGGAAGCAGATTTGGATTTGGTCCAGATGGCAAAAGAAGGTGATCCTTTAGTTTGCAGACTTCTTAATCACGGCAAACACATTTTCGATGCTAAAAAGCAAAAAGCAGCTTCTAAAAAGAAACAGAAGAGGCAACAGATAAAGGAAATTAAGTTTAGGCCTGTTACAGAAAAAAATGACTACGAGATAAAGGTTAATAAGATTAAGAGTTTTATAGAAAATGGAGATAAAGCAAAAATAACATTAAGATTCAGAGGAAGGGAGATGGCTCATCAACAAATTGGAATGGAATTATTGAAAAGAGTTGAGTCAGATCTAGAAACGATGGCAAGCGTCGAACAATTCCCAACACTCGAAGGAAGACAGTTAGTTATGATGATGGCACCAAACAAAAAGAATTAATTATGAGTAAATTAAAGGTACATAGCGGAGCAAGCAAAAGATTCAAAAAGACAGGCTCCGGGTTAAAAAGAAAAAAGGCCAACAAGAGCCATATTCTTACTAAAATGAAGACTAAGAGAAAAAGACAACTACGAGGTACTACTGAAATTGCCAAAGGCGATCAAGTCCTCGTTGATAAGATGTTAAAAATTAAAACTTAAACAGAAAAATGGCAAGAGTAAAAAGAGGAGTCCAAGCTAAAGCTAGGCATAAGAAAGTTCTCAAACAAGCTAAAGGTTTCAGAGGAGCTAGAAGTAGAACTTACAAGGTAGCTAAGCAAGCGGTCATGCGTGCAGGCCAATATGCTTATCGAGACAGAAGAGTTAAAAAAAGAGTTTTTCGTTCTTTGTGGATAGTGAGAATAAATGCTGCAGCAAGAGATAATGGTATTACCTATAGCCAACTAATTGCTGGACTGAAGAAAGCAAATATTGACCTAGATAGAAAAGTTTTAGCCAGCCTCGCAGTCAATGATAAAGAAGCTTTTTCTCTGATTGCAGAGCAAGCTAAATCTAATTTAGCTGCCTGACCTTATTCTCTTCATAATGCCTTGTCTATTGTGAGTATAATGATCTAAATTATAGTTAGATCATGAACCTAGATTCCCTAAAGCAAACAATATCTGAATTAGAGTCAAAAGCTAAAAACGAATTCAGTGCTTCTCCTGACGTGGCACAGCTAGATGCTGTATACCGTTCTTTTCTGGGTAAAAAAGGGGAGTTGAATTTACTTTTAAAAACTTTGGGTACTTTCCCTGAAGATGAAAGAAAGGAAGCAGGTAAGCTTCTGAATTTATTAAAAACGGACCTTGAGAGTCAATATAATAAGACGTCTACATCTTTAGCTGACAAGGTCAATCTTGATAGATTGGAAAAAGATAGATTAGACATCACGCTGCCAGGCTATAGAAGCAAATCAGGTTCTTTTCATCCTGTTACAAGAACAATTAAAGATATCTGTGATTTCTTCGAAAGAATGGGCTTTGATATTGAAGCAGGCCCTGAAGCAGAAATCGATTACTATAATTTTGAAGCACTCAATGTTCCTGCAGATCATCCAGCAAAAGATATGCACGATACTTTCTACTTGAATAATGAGAGTCTTTTACGTACTCACACCTCTCCAGTCCAAATCAGGACAATGGAAAAAAGTAAAGCTCCTCACAGGATAATTTGTCCGGGAAAAGTCTACAGGAAGGATTCAGATTTGACTCATACACCTATGTTCCATCAAATTGAAGGTCTAGTAGTGGAGGAGGGAGCCTCATTTGCTCAGCTGAAAGGATTATTAAATGATTTTTTAGAAGACTTCTTTGGTGAAAAAATTGAATTAAGGTTTAGACCCTCTTATTTTCCATTCACCGAACCGTCTGCTGAGGCAGACATTAGGTGGAAGGATAATTGGTTAGAAGTTTTAGGATGCGGTATGGTTCATCCAAACGTGCTTGAAGGAGTGGGGGTAGATACTAATAAATTCAATGGCTTTGCTTTTGGATTGGGTGTAGAAAGAATGGCAATGCTCAAATATGATATACCTGACTTAAGAGCTTTTTTTGAAAATGATATTCGTTTTCTAGATCAATTCTGATATGCAACTTAGTAAAAACTGGCTCAAGGACTTCATTTCTATTGATTTATCAACTCAAGAGATCTGTTCTCAATTAACTATGTCTGGCTTAGAGGTTGATGGTTATGAAGAGATATCCTCAGATATTACAGGTGATGATGCGGTTATTAAACTTGATATAACTCCCAATAGAGGAGATTGTTTTAGTGTTCTCGGTATTGCAAGAGAATTGTCTGCGATAAATGCATTGAAACTAAAAATACCCAAGATAGCCGAAGTAAAAGAAGATTTTAATGACAATATAGGCATCTCAGTTTGTCCTGAAGGACCAGCATATTATGGAAGGACGGTAAGAAATATCTCCATAAATTCAAAAACACTTCCACTAATCGCGGAAAGGTTGAAATTAAGTGAACAAAAGCTTATTGACCCAGTCGTAGATATAACAAATTATATTCTCTTAGAACTGGGTCAACCTCTCCATGCTTTTGATAGAGATAAGCTCTTTGGAAATATATCTGTTAGACCCGCAAATGGTAATGAAGAGATAATACTCTTAGATGATCAAAATCTGGTTCTCGATGAAAGCTGTTTAGTTATTTCGGACGATAATGGTGCCGTGGCCTTTGCTGGCATCATGGGCGGCAAAAAATCGTCTGTTTCGACTTCAACCAAATCAATATTCTTAGAGAGCGCTTATTTCAAACCTTCTGCTATAAGAGGAAAGGCAAGACGATACGGGTTTCAGACGGACGCCTCTCTTAGATATGAAAGGGGAGTGGATTTTTCTATTCAAGAAATTGCTATAAAACGAGCTAGCGCTCTGTTGAATGAAACTGTTAGCGGAGAGTTTAGTTCAATTGTATCTAAGACCTTAACCAATCATTTGCCCAAACATTCTAAGATAATTCTTGATCTAGATAGATCTAATAGGGTCTTAGGAACAGATATCACTAAGAGTAAATCTATCAAATACTTAAAAGGTCTTGGTTTGAATCCAATAAGTTCAAAAAATCAAACTATTTCAGCAATTTCTCCTCCTTGGAGATATGACATCAATATTGAGGCAGACTTGATCGAGGAGCTTGCAAGACTTGAAGGTTATGATTCTCTCCCACAAGATTCTCTTACTCCTATTTATAAAAAAACTAAGTCAAGCAGTCAAAGTTACTTGAGCGATAATTTAGTGGCAAATGGTTTTAATGAGATCATAAGTTATTCATTTATTAATGAGATGGATCATGACCTTTTTGGTCAGGGAGTAAAGACATTAGAAGTGGAGAATCCTATTTCACAAAATATGACTGTAATGAGAACAAATCTTGTACCTGGTTTAGTTAATTCTTTTATTTACAACCTAAATCAGGGCAAAGGCAGTCAAAGACTTTTTGAAGTAGGGAACGTATTTAAATTGACTAATTCCGGAGAGGTTAAAGAGATTCTCTCTTTGGCGGGATTAATTAATGGCAGTTTAAAACCGAATAATTGGAATGATAAGTCAAAAGAAACTTCTTTTTATGATCTGAAAGGAATTTTGGAGGATTTATTAATTATGTTTAGTGGAGAATATTCATTTGAGAAATGTAGAATAGAATTTTTGCATCCCGGCATGTCTAGCTCCATCGATTTGAATGGACAATCAATTGGATACTTGGGTTCAATTCATCCATCGCTCTTAGATAAATTGGATATAAAACAAGATATCTTCATCTTTTCTTTAGAATTAGACGAGTTAAAATTAAATTCATCTAGAAGCTATAAAGAATTTTCTAGATACCCTTCAAGCTCCAGAGATCTTGCATTCATATTAGATAAAAGCATCACAGCATCTTCTCTTGAGAAGGTAGTAAAATCTTCTGCTGGAGAGTTTTTTAAAAATTTTGAAATATTTGATGTTTATGAGGGCAAAGGCGTGGCAGAAAATAAAAAAAGCATTGCCATTTCTGTCTCTTGGCAATCTATGAAACAAACACTTTTAGACTCTGACATTGATAATGCAGTTGAGAAGATTGTAAACTCTGTACAAAAAGAATTGGGCGGCGAACTTAGGGTTTAAATGAATAAAACTATAACAAAAGCAGACATAATAGAGCATCTATATAATGACCTTGGACTTAACAAGAGTGAATGTAAGGTTTTAGTAGAAGACTTTTTTGAAGAGATAAAAAATTCATTAATAAATAATGAAGACGTAAAATTGTCAGGATTTGGGAATTTCGAACTCCTTGAAAAAAAAGCTAGACCCGGTAGAAACCCTAAAACAGGAGAGGAGGTAACTATCAGCGCTAGAAGAGTAGTTACTTTTAGGGCAGGTAATAAACTTCGAAAAAAGATCACGTCATTTGATGAATAAACAGAACTTCCAAGAAAAAAAATATTATTCTATAAGTGAAGTTTCTGAATTATGTAATATAAAATCACACACTTTAAGGTTTTGGGAAAAAGAATTTAAAGACTTGAAACCAGTTACTAGGAAAGGTAATAGAAGGTACTATCAAAGCCAAGACATAAAGCTTATAAAGAAGATCCAATCTCTGTTGTATGAAGAAGGAATGACAATTACTGGTGCAAAAAAAAATATAATGTCTGCTTCTAAAAAGGAAAATCAAGTAGAAAACACTCATAAGATGGTGAAAGATCTTGAAGATCTACTTGGTAAAATAAATTAATCGGGGCGTGGCGCAGTCTGGTAGCGCACCACACTGGGGGTGTGGTGGTCGCTGGTTCAAATCCAGCCGTCCCGACCACATTAAAAAAAATTAACAGAAAAGGGATTTTGCCCCTTTTTTTAATTAATTTGCCACGACAATTTTTTGTTCAGAAATCAACTTTTCTAAGTATTCATTGTCATAGCCTAGAGATAGAACTATCTCTTTTCCGTGCTCACCCAGTTTTGGTGCAGGTCTCTGAATTTCGCTGGGGGTATTTTCAAAAAAAGCAGCTGGCTTGGCCTGTCTTACTTCACCAAATCCTTCATATTCTTTTTTGAAGACAGTTTGATTAGCTATTATTTGCTCATGGTTCATTAACTCCATCCTGTCTAGGAGAGGTGCACTTGGTACACCTTCAATTTGAAATCGTTCGAGGATGTCCTCACTGTTCCATTTTTTTATTTCTTGTGCTGTGATGCTCTTTCTTTCTTCTGCGTTTATAACCCTTGCTGCTGATGTAGAAAATCTTTCGTCCTCTATTAATTCTTCCATCTTCAGTGCATTACACATACCAATCCATTCAGCATCTGAAACTGCGCCAGCAGTTATATACCTGTCTTTAGCTTCATAGATTAAATCTTGAGAACCTTGTAATTTTCTGACATCGAATTCATTTTCTTTGAAAACTAGACCTGTCATTCCTTCAGGCCAAAAAAAAGCTATCACTGAATCTAACATAGATAATTTTACATGCTGGCCTGTCGATGTTTTCTCTCTTGCATAAAGTGCGGAAGAAACAGCCTGTGAAGCAGTCAGAGATGTAACTTTATCAGCAACCACTATTCTAAACATTTTGGGTGTACCTGAATCTCTATCTGCTTGGATGTCAGTTGCACCAGATAAGGCCTGAATGACAGGATCATATACTCGAGATTGAGCATATGGCCCTTGATCACCAAATCCACTTATAGATAAGTAAATAAGATTAGGATTAATTTCTTTTAATTTTTCATAACTAAATCCCATACGATCTATGGTTCCAGGTCGGAAATTTTGCATAAAGACATCTGATTCTTTAACTAAGCTTAACAATATGTCTTTACCTTCTTCTGACTTGAGATCTATCGCTAGAGATTTTTTACCCCTATTACATGAATAGAAAGGTGCATTAACACCATTGTGAGTTGCGGCCATGTGTCTAAGTTGATCTCCTGCCATTGGCTCGACTTTTATAACTTCTGCACCTTGATCAGCTAAGATCATTGCTCCCATCGGCCCAGAAACCATGGTCGTTAAATCAATAATTTTTATACCTTTAAGTGGTCCCATAATCTTTAAATTCCGTAATTTATTTTTATAGCCTTTTTATAGGCTTCTCTCTTTTTCATTTTTTCATGATAACTTTTTACTGCACAAGATAATTCAAATTCATATGCAATAGCCCAATCAAGACATGAAACAAGAATAATATCTGCAAGACCAAAATCCAAACCAAATAAGGTATCTTTATAAGCTAATTTTTGGTCTATAACCTTTAAGTGCTTATAGAAATATTCTCTGCAGCTTTCAAGAACATTTGGGGCATGACCATATATATTCTTCAGGTCACCGTGGCGTCTCATTACATAGAGTGAAGTTTCATCTAATTCTCCATAAATAAAATTACACCATTCATCTTCTAATGCTTTTAATTTTAACTCGGAGGGAACGAAGTTATCTTTCTTACTTTCGATTCTTTGCAAATATCGGCAGATGGCAATGCTCTCAGATAATACAAAATCACCATGCTTGAGAAGAGGTATCTTTTCTTTAGGATTTAAAAGCTTAAATTCCTCAGTTTGAGTTTCACCTGTCCTCGGTCCAATGGGATACAGAGTGTATTGCATGCCAATTTCTTCAGCCATCCATATCGGCCTCAAAGTTCTCGCAGTACCAGCGCCGTATAATTCTATTTCTAAACCCAAATTAATTTCCCCTAATCATGACTTTATAGTAATTCAAGAAATAAAAATTATGTAATCTAATTAACCTTAAATATCTCAAAAAAAAGATTTAAAGTTTTTTTACTTTAGTACTATACAAAATATTTATAGTTGTATATAATTATCATCAATATC